>ULNY01045348.1_pt1 | contig 52903 bp, 45 predicted proteins | sample 1952071 | NCBI WGS metagenome assembly ULNY01 (sample SAMEA4835589, study PRJEB28245) | human gut metagenome | biome: gut microbiome; material: fecal sample | place: Denmark | collected 2008 | reverse complement strand
TCCAGGTACAGATAAACTAATAGTTTTATAAAAATTATCATTATAATATACATCAAATGTAGGAAAACCATTAGAATTGAAAGTAATATTTCTAGCTACAAAGTTGGCATTTTGGGTATCTATTCCATAAGAAATTATTTTAGCATTTGTATTTTTTACAAGTTTTCTACAGTTGATATCATCATAATTAACTACCAATAATCCATTATCTGGAAGTAATTTAACATATTTTTCAAATGATTTTACAATATTGTCTAAAGAACCAAAATAATCTAAATGGTCATCATCAATATTTAAAACAACCTCTGTTTTAGGAAAAAGCTTTAAGTAACTTTCTACATATTCACAAGCTTCTATTATAAAATATTCACTATTTCCTACTCTATAATTTGAATTCAACTGTTTCAAAACAGCACCAACTTGAATAGAAGGATCTTTAAAAGCTTGCAAAAAGCATACAGAAATCATAGATGTAGTTGTTGTTTTTCCGTGAGTACCAGATATACATATTGAGTTTTTAAAAGCTTTTGTAAGTTTTCCAAGAAATGTACCTCTTTCAATTGTTTCTATACCTAGTTCTCTTGCTTTGCATAATTCAACATCATCGTTTTTTATTGCTGCACTATATACAACTAAGTCAGCTTTTGCAACATTATCCAAGTCATGACCTATTTTTACAGGTATGCCAGTTCTTATTAATGCATCAGTTATATTTGAACTATTTGTATCCGAGCCAGTTACAGTAAATCCCCAGTTTTTTAGAATTTCTGCAATACCACTCATACTAATTCCGCCGATTCCAATCATATGTATATGTTTATAATTGCTTAGCTCTTCTATATTTGCCACAAAAAATCCCCCTTTATGAACTGATTTAATGATTACTAATTATATACTGTTATGCTAAAAAAAACAATACAAAATTAACATATTCAAAATAATATATTCGATAATAATAGATATGGTTAAAAATAAAAAAATAATTGCAAAAAAAGAAGGAAAAACAATTTTTATATCGAATAATATAATTGGTATATAAAAATACCAAATTTTTAAAACTTTGGAAGGCGGTGCACAAAATGCAAATCACAGACGTACGTTTAAGAAAAGTAAATGTAAATTCAGAAAACAGAATGAAAGCTGTTGCTTCTGTAACATTTGATAACGAATTTGTTATCCATGACATAAAAGTTATCGAAAGCCAAAACGGATTATTTATTGCTATGCCAAGCAGAAAAACTCCTAACGGAGAATTCAAGGATATAGCTCATCCAATTAATGCTGAGACAAGAGAGAAAATTCAAAAAGCTATATTAGAAGCTTATGAAGCTCCAGAAGCTGAAGAATCAGCAGAATAATTAATATATTTAATTAGGTATAAAAAATTACTTAATAAAGACTGTCGGAGATAATTCGACAGTTTTTATATTATATGGGGTTAAGCGTATATTGATAAAATATAAAGTTTGTGATAAATTATAAAGCAAATTATAAAGATAGAGGAGAATATATAAAATATGTCTAACGTTAAATGGACAGAGGAACAATTGCAAGCAATAAACGAAAAGGGAAATAACATATTAGTTGCAGCAGCTGCTGGTAGTGGAAAAACTGCAGTACTGGTTGAGAGAATTATAAATAAAGTAATAAACGAAAATATAGATATAGATAAGATTTTAGTTGTTACCTTTACAAGTGCAGCAGCAAGTGAAATAAGAGAAAGAATTTTAGATGCAATCTACAAAAAGCTAGAAGAAAATCCGGAAAATACTAATTTGCAAAGGCAAATTAATTTAATAAATAAAGCTAATATTTCAACTATTCATTCGTTTTGTTTAGATATTATTAGAAATAATTTTTATGAGCTAAATATTTCTAATAATTTTAGAGTTGCAGATGCAACCGAAATAGAGCTTATGAAATATGAAGTATTAGAAGATTTATTTGAAGAAAAATATTTGAATAACGATGAAAACTTTGAAAACCTAATTAATACATATACAGGTTATAGAGGAGATGAGGGACTGCAAAACCTAATATTAAATATATATAGGTTTATTCAAAGTAGTCCTTTTCCTGAAAAATGGCTTGAGGAAAATGTGAATTTGTTTAATCATGATAATGGCGATTTTTCACAAACAGTATGGGGGAAAATTATTTTGCAGGACATAGAAGAAGAATTGGCAGAAGCTATAATGCAACTAAAAAATATATCTACCAAAATGGAAATGTATGATGAATTAGTTAAATTTACAAAAGCAATAAAAGAAGACATTTATAATCTTGAATATATAAAAAGTGGAATAAATAATTGGGATGAAGTGTTAATAAAAATAAGCAATTTACAATGGCAAAAATGGCCGGTAGATAAGAAAATAACACTAGAATTGAAAGAACAAGCAAAAGAAATTAGAGATAAAGCAAAAGACATAATTAACAAGAGCATAAAGAAAAAAATTTCGTATGATTCAATGCAAGCTAATGAAGATATTAATTATATGTATACAATATTAATGCAACTAAAAGAACTAATATTAGAATTTATGAAAAGATTTTCAGATAAAAAAAGAGAAAAAAACATTATTGACTTTAATGATATAGAGCATTTTGCATTAAAGATATTATTAGATGAAGAAAAAAGGGAAACAGAAGTAGCTAAAAGATATAAAGAAAAATTTGAGGAAATAGCAATAGATGAATACCAAGATAGTAACTTGGTTCAAGAGCAAATTTTAACTAGCATTTCAAAAGGCAATAATGTTTTTATGGTTGGAGATGTAAAACAAAGTATTTATAAATTTAGACAAGCACGACCAGAATTATTTTTAGACAAATATAAAAAATACAATTTAAAGAATGAAAATGAAAGGAATAGTTCAGGACTAAAAATTCAATTATTCAAGAACTTTAGAAGTAGAAAGAACATTTTAGATATGACTAATATTGTATTTAAAAACATTATGAGTGAAAAAGTTGGAGAAATAGAGTATAACGAACAAGAGTATTTAAACTACAGTGCAGGGTATAAGGAACCAGAAGAAAGTATGAATTATGCAGGAAAAACAGAAATACATATAATAGATTTAAAGGAGAAAGAAGAAAATGTATTTACTAATGATGAAGAGCCAGAAGAAAATGGAGAAATAGAAAAAATAGAAAATACGGAATTAGAAGCAAAATTTGTAGCTAATAAAATTAATGAATTGTTAAATAGTAATTATATGGTATTTGATAAAGAACAGGGATATAGAAAAATAACATATAAAGACATTGTTATATTATTAAGGGCTACCGCCAATATGGCACCAATATATGAAAAAGAATTAGAGCAATTAAGTTTGCCTGTATTTAGTGATTCGTCATCTCAATATCTAGAGTCAATGGAAATACAAATTATAATATCTATTCTAAAAATAATAAATAATCCAATGCAAGATATACCATTAGCAACAATTTTGAGATCACCTATTTTTGCATTTACAGATAATGACTTGATTTCAATAAGACTAACAGATAGAAGTTGTAGCTTTTATGAATCTATGATAAAGGCAAGGTTAACAGCAGAAGAGGGTCTAAAAAATAAAATAGAAAATGTAATATGTTATTTTGATAAATGGAGAGAAAAGGAAAAATATTTACCATTAGACGAATTAATATGGCAAATATATATAGATACAAATCTTTTGAACATAGTAGGGCTAATGCCAAATGGAGCAATAAGACAAGCTAATTTGAAAATGTTGTTTGAAAAGGCAAAGCAGTTTGAAAGCGCAAGCTTTAAAGGTCTATTTAACTTTATAAATTTTATAGACAGATTAAAAAGCAATAATGGGGACTTAGCGTCAGCTAAACTAATAGGCGAAAACGAAAATGTTATTAGAATTATGAGTATACACAAAAGTAAAGGACTAGAATTTCCAGTAGTTTTCTTATGTGGCACAGGCAAAAGTTTTAATATGAGAGACTTAAATGAAAATATATTACTACATCAAGACATAGGAATTGGACCTAAATTAATAGATTGTCAAAGAAGAATAGAGTATGATACATTACCAAAAGAAGCAATAAAATTAAAGGTTAAGCTAGAAACATTGTCAGAAGAGCAAAGAATATTGTATGTTGCACTTACGCGTGCAAAAGAAAAATTAATAATAACAGGACTTAATAAGGATATAGAGAAAGATTTTAAGAAAAAAGTAGAACAATTACAAATATATGCAAAAAAGAATGATGCAATAGATTATAAACTGATAAAAAAATATAAAACATATTTGGATTGGCTAGAACTTGTATTTTTAAACAATGAAAATAATATTACAGAGATAGCAGAATTATATACATATACCAAAGAAGAACTTGAGAAACAATTTGAAAAACAGACAATAAAAAATGAAAAGAAAATAAATGAAATAATTAATGAAAAAATAGAAGATAATAGGAAAACTAAAAAAATAGAGGAAGCATTAAATTGGAAATATAAGTATAAGGAATCTATAGGAATACCTACAAAAACAGCAGTAACAAAAATTAACTTAGAAGAAAAAACAAAAGTAGAATTAACAGAAGTTCCAAAATTTATGGAAAAAGAAAGAAAGATAAGCTCAGCAGAAAAAGGGACATTAATGCATTTATGTATACAAAGACTAAATGAAAAACAAATATATACCAAAGAAAAAATAGAACAAATGATACAAGATTTAGTGTTAAAAGAAATAATAACAGATACAGAAGCAAAAGCAATAGATAAAGAAAAACTATATCAATATACAAAATCAGATTTATGGAAAAACTTGACAAAAGCAAAAGAAATACACAAAGAACAACCATTTTATATAAACATTTTAGCAAAAGAAATATATGATAACGTACAAACAGAAGAAACAATATTAGTACAAGGGATAATAGATTTATACTACATATCAGAAGACAATAAATTAATTCTAATAGATTACAAAACAGACAATGTAAAAAAAATAGAAGAATTAATAGACAAATACAAAACACAACTATCAATATATAAAAAAGCATTACAAAACTCATTAAACAGAAAAGTAGACGAAACATACATCTGCTTGCTTAATTGGGGACAGTCCTTAATTGACCCGTTTGGACATTTTGGGACACCCTTGACTAAAAATTCACATAAAATTTATGATAAACAGTAGAATTTGTGGAAAAAGTATTATATACTTAAAAAATATAAAAGAAGATATTATTAAAATGCTAGAAATTAGAGGAACTTGTGTAAATCAAATAAGCAGAGTAACAGGAATAAATAGAAAGATAATTCAAGAGGTAAAAAATGGAAGAAAATGATAAGGGTGTCCCAAATTGGGAAAATGGGACAATTAGGGACTGTCCCCAATTGGGATTTGTGCATTTGCATATACATAGTGAATATAGCTTGTTGGATGGTGCTAATAGAATAAAGGATTTGCCTGTAAGAGCAAAGGAATTGGGAATGAATTCTATTGCTCTTACAGATCATGGCGTAATGTTTGGGGCTATTGATTTTTATAAGGCATGTAAGGCAAATGGAGTAAAACCTATTATTGGATGTGAGGTTTATGTGGCGCCAAGGGGTAGAAAAGATAAGGAACCTAAAATAGATGAGAAGTATAATCATTTAATTTTACTTGCTAAAAATAATGATGGTTATAAGAATTTGGCTAAACTGGTTTCTTTGGGCTTTACAGAAGGTTTTTACTATAAACCACGTATAGACAAAGAAATTTTAGAGAAATATCATGATGGGTTAATTTGCTTAAGTGCTTGCCTTGCAGGGGAAGTAAGCCAAGCAATATTAAATAATAATATTGAAGAAGCAAAAAAAGTAGCATTATGGTTTAAAAATTTATTTGGAGAAGATTACTATTTAGAGGTTCAAAACAATGGAATAAAAGAGCAAGTATTAGTTAATCAAAAACTTGTTGAACTATCAAGAGAATTGGAGATTCCGCTTGTAGCCACAAATGATGCGCATTACTTAAAAAGAGAAGATGCATATAACCATGAAGTATTACTTTGTATACAAACTGGTAAAAGAATGAATGATGAAGACAGAATGAGATTTGATACAGAGGAACTGTATGTAAAATCTCCCGAAGAGATGATAGATTATTTTAAAAATATACCAGATGCCGTAGAAAATACTGTAAAAATAGCTGAAAAATGCAATGTGGAATTTGAATTTGGACATACTATTTTGCCTAATTATGATGTTCCAGAACAATATGCCACACATTATGATTATTTAGAAAAATTAACAGTAGATGGATTGACAAAAAGATATGGAGAGGAAATTACTAATGAAATAAAAGAAAGAGCTGAATATGAGCTTAGCATAATTAAAAAGATGGGGTATGTGGACTATTTTCTTATTGTTTGGGATTATATAAATTATGCAAAAACGCACAATATTCCAGTAGGACCAGGTAGAGGCTCTGGTGCAGGCTCTATTGTTGCATATAGCATAGGAATTACAGATATAGATCCAATAAAATATAATCTTATATTTGAAAGATTTCTTAACCCAGAAAGAATAAGTATGCCAGATTTTGACGTAGACTTTTGCTATGAAAAAAGAGATAAAGTTATAGAATATGTATGTCAAAAATATGGAAAAGAAAATGTATCCCAAATAATAACTTTTGGAACAATGTCAGCTAGAATGGTAATTCGTGATGTTGGAAGGGCTTTGGACATTTCATATGCAGATACAGATAAATTAGCAAAAATGATACCTAATGAATTGCACATTACAATAAAAAAAGCGCTAGAGCAAAATAGAGAGTTAAAAGAATTATATGAAAATGATGAAACAGTAAAAAAATTGTTGGAAATTGCTATGGCATTGGAAGGAATGCCAAGGCAGGCTTCTACTCACGCATGTGGCATAGTAATAACTAAAGAACCAGTAGTAACCTATGTTCCTTTATATATGAGAGATAATACAGTATCTACACAATATATAATGACAACATTAGAAGAGCTGGGTCTTTTGAAAATGGACTTTTTGGGGCTTCGTACGTTAACTGTTATTCAAGATACTATTGATTTAGTAAAGGCAAATAAAGGGGTTCAAGTTGAGTTTGATAATGACATGAATGATCCAAAAGTTTATAAACTATGGCAAGATGGAAATTCTGTTGGAATTTTTCAATTTGAAAGCCAAGGTATGACAAACTTTATGAAGGAATTAAAACCAGACTGTTTAGAAGATATAATAGCTGGGGTTTCATTATATAGACCAGGGCCGATGGATCAAATACCAAGATATATAGCAAATAAAAAAGACCCAGAACATGCAGTATATACTCATCCTGCATTAAAGCCAATACTAAAAGTTACATATGGTTGTATGGTATATCAGGAACAAGTTATGCAAATAGTAAGAGATTTAGCTGGTTATTCTTTAGGAAGAGCTGATTTAGTAAGACGTGCCATGGGAAAGAAAAAATTAGATGTAATGGCAAGGGAAAGAGAAATATTTATAAATGGTCAACTAGATGAAGATGGGAACATAGTAGTACCAGGATGTGTAAGAAATGGAATTGATGCAGAGTCGGCAAATAGAATATTTGACGAAATGGCTGAATTTGCAAAATACGCATTTAATAAATCTCATGCGGCAGCATATGCAGTAGTATCGTATAGGACAGCATATTTAAAAGCATATTATCCAGCAGAATTTATGGCAGCAACATTAAACAGCTTTTTAGGAAATTTAGATAAAATACCAGATTATATAGAGGAATGCAGAAGACTGAATATATCAATATTAAAACCAGACATAAACAGAAGTTATACCAAGTTTACAGTAGATAATGAAGGAATACGTTTTGGACTGGGAAGTATAAAAAATGTTGGAACATCGGCGGTAGATGAAATAGTAAAAGAAAGAACTAGTAATGGAGAATTTAAAAACTTTGCTGATTTTTGCGAAAGGATAAAAGATTTATCTGTAAATAAAAAATGTGTAGAAAGTCTGATAAAATCAGGGGCATTTGATTGCTTTGAACAAACAAGAAGTACATTAATAGCCTCTTATGAAACAATAATAGATACTATTTCAAATAGCAACAAAAAAAGTTTTGACGGACAAGTAAGTATGTTTGATTTAACAGAAACAGAAGACGAAAAAATAAATGAAATTAAGTATAATTATACAGTTTTTCCAGAGTATAGTGAAAAGGAAATGCTGTTTATGGAAAAAGAAATGTTGGGAATATATATATCTGGGCATCCATTAGAAAAAATAAAAAATCAACTAGAAATGCAAACAACTATAAATACATATCAAATTAAAAAAATAAAAGAAGACATAGAAGAAACTGGAATGGCAAAATATGAAGACAATCAAATGGTAAAATATGCAGGAATAATAACAAGTGTGAAAAAGAAATATACTAAAACGAATAAGCTTATGGCATTTGTAACTGTTGAAGATATGTATGGAACAACAGAAGTAATAATATTTGAAAATTGTTATCAAAATTGTTCAAATATTCTTGTGGAAGATAATATTATTTTGGTGGAAGGTAGACTAAGTGTAAGAGAAGATGAGGATACTAAAATAGTAGCAAGAGATATAAAAGAGTTTGCTGTGCAGAGGAAGAAAATTTTATCAATAACAATAACAAATTTAGACGAAAAGCATAGAAATCAATTAAAAGGAGCAATAAAATTCTTTTCAGGAGATAAAAACAATATTCAAATACAAATAATAAATGGAGAAGAAAAAAAATTTGCAGGAGGAATATATTTGACAACTGCAATATTAAAAGAATTACAAGACATCGTTGGGGAAACGAATATAAGTGTAAAAGAAGATTAAACATAATTAAAAGGTATTGCAAATTTACAGAGCAAAATATAGTATAAGATTATAGACAAAAATTATACAAGACGGTATAATATAACAAGTGATGTAAAAGAATGATAGTGTAAAGTAATTTATGAAAATAGATGTTGATGGATGGTGGAATAGAAAACATTAAGGTTGAACTATAGGGAGGTATAGATATTGCAAGATAGAAAAAAATATATTAGAAATTTTAGCATAATAGCACACATAGACCATGGAAAATCCACATTGGCAGATAGATTAATAGAGATGACTGGAGTTTTATCTAAAAGGGAAATGGAAAATCAAGTGTTGGACAACATGGAAATAGAAAAAGAACGTGGAATAACAATAAAATCACAAGCTGTAAGAATGAAGTACAATGCAAAGAATGGACAAGAATATGAACTTAATTTAATAGATACTCCAGGACACGTGGACTTTAATTATGAAGTATCAAGAAGTCTAGCTGCATGCGATGGAGCCATTTTAGTTGTGGATGCAAGCCAGGGAGTAGAGGCGCAAACACTTGCAAATGTTTATTTAGCAATAGATAATAATTTAGAAATATTACCAGTAATAAATAAAGTAGATTTACCAAATGCGAGACCAGAAGAAGTTAAACAAGAAATAAAAGATATTATAGGGATTCCAGCAGATGAAGCACCATGCATATCAGCTAAAACTGGGTTAAATGTAGATGAAGTATTAGAAAAAATAGTAACATTGTTACCTCCACCAGAAGGAGAGGAAGAAAAACCACTTAAAGCTTTAATTTTTGACTCTTTATATGATAATTATAAGGGAGCAATAGCATATGTAAGAATAAGAGATGGAAAAGTAAAAGTGGGAGACGAAATATTACTTATGTCATCAAATAAAACTTTTACTGTAACAGAAGTAGGACATTTTGAACCAGGTACATATGAGCCGGACAATGAATTGCTAGCAGGTGATGTTGGATATATAGCAGCAAGCATTAAAAGCCTTTCTGATATTAGAGTTGGAGATACAATTACATTAAAGGAAACACCAGCGGAAGAACCATTAGCAGGATATAAAAAAGTAAATCCGATGGTATATTGTGGAATATATCCTGTAGATGGAAGCGATTATGAGAATTTGAAAATAGCTTTAGAAAAATTAAAACTAAATGATGCTGCTTTAGAATATGAGCCAGAAACTTCTACAGCATTAGGCTTTGGATTTAGATGTGGCTTTCTTGGCTTGCTACACTTAGAAATTATAGAGGAAAGATTGGACAGAGAATATGATTTAAGTTTAATCACAACATCTCCATCTGTTATCTATAAAGTTCATAAAACCGATGGCGAATTGTTGGAGTTATATAATCCATCAGATTTACCACCGGCAAATGACATTTCGTATATTGAAGAGCCAATGGTAACAGCAGAAATTTTAACTCCAAAAGAATATGTAGGAAATATAATGGAAATATGTCAGAATAGGCGTGGAGTTTATATAAATATGAAGTATTTGGATGAAAATAGGGTTACATTAATATATGAGATGCCATTAAATGAAATTATTTATGATTTCTTTGATAATCTTAAATCTAAAACAAAAGGATATGCTTCTTTTGACTATGAATTTAAAGAATATAAAAGATCAGAATTGGTTAAGCTGGATATATGGGTAAATGGAGAAGGAGTAGATGCGTTATCTTTTATTGTGCATAAGAGCAATAGCTATGAACGTGGCAAAAAGATGATAGAAAAATTGAAAGAAGTTATTCCAAGGCAATTATTTGCTATACCTATACAAGCAGTTATAGGAGGAAAAATAATAGCAAGAGAAACAATATCAGCAATGAGAAAAGATGTACTTGCAAAGTGCTATGGAGGAGATATTACAAGAAAGAAAAAACTATTGGAAAAACAGAAAAAAGGCAAAAAGAAAATGAGGCAAATAGGAAATGTGGATATACCACAAGAAGCTTTTTTAAGTGTTTTAAAACTGGATGATGAATAAGCCTGCCCAATAGGAGGAATAAAGTAAAAGATGAAAAAAAAATTAGTTATAATGATTTCGGGTGTTATAATTAGCATAGCAATTGTTACATTAATAATATTGTACTTTTGCACTGATACATTTAAAAGTCCAGAAGAATTATTTTGGACTTTTGCAAAACAAAATAATAAAATTTTAAGCATTATATGTAATGAAAATGCAAAGGTGCAAAAGGAAATTAAAGAAAAAAATAATTATGTTTCAGATGGAAATATTAACATTACTGTTGAAAAAAATGAAGAAATGAAAAATATAGATATTGCAACAAATACTGTACATGATGTTGAAACTGAAAGAACATATTCAAAAATAACACTAAAAGAGCAAGAAAATGATTTGTTAAAACTTTTTTGCATAAAAGACTACAACACATATGGAATAAAATGCGAAGATCTGCTAAAACATTATATAGGTGTAAGGAATGCAAACTTGAAGAATTTTGCTCAAAAGCTAAATGTTAATAAAGAAATCATACAATATATACCAGATAGTATTGATATAAACGATATAGAAAAAGAACATCTAATAAGCACATATTCAAATATATTTATTCAAAATATACCTAAAACCAGTTATATAAAGTTAGGTAAAAAAGATATTCAAATAGAAGAGAAAAGCTACGAAGCTAAAGTATATTTGTTAAAACTAAGTGGAGATGAAATATGTAATATTATAATAAAGTGCTTAGAAAATTCTATGAAAGATGAAGTTTTACTACAAACGTTAGAAAGAAATAAAATAGATAATTACAAAGAAATAGCAAGTAATTTAATAGTAAAAATAAACGAACAAAGAATTGAAGAAGAAGTAAAAATTGAAATTTATGTTAATAAAAAAGAGGTAGTTCGAACATCAATAAATATTGGTAGTAAATATAAATTAACAATAGATTATGCATATGAAAATAATAGTCTTAAATTATTAATATTTTTAGAAATTTCTACAGAGAATATTAGTTATAATTCTAAAATTATTGTTGATAAAAATGAAGAAGACAATTTTGTAACAAATAATATTATAATAACACCAAATATAAATAAACCAATGTATAACTATAAAATAGTTAATAAAATTGGAAAGATGGAAAATAATAATATAAATAATTCAATAATTACTACTATTATGAATGAAAATGGAATAAAAGTTAGTTCAATATATAATCAAAATATACAAGTAGGTGCTAATGGGGAAAAAATAGCAGAATTAAAAGACTCTAGTGCTGTTATATTAAATAATTATACTCTGAAACAGTTACAGCCATTTATAGAAAAATACATTATAAACAAATTTCAAAATTTAACACAAAAATTTGAGAAAATAGGATTTGATGAGTTAGCACCTAAAATAAAATTAGAGGTTATAAGCACAATTGGTTCAAGTTTTATTAGTACAAACGGTGATGGAATAACAGAAAAAATAATAAATGGAATTTGGATATTTGCAACAGATTATGCACAAAAAAATTCAATAATAAATGATAAATTAAACAATAACGAAGCAGAGGCACAAAAAATATTAAAAACATATATATCAGCAGATGGAAGCAGAAATATATCAGCAACAAATTTGAACAAAATATATGAGGTCCTTATAGAACATAATAGCATTATGTCAAAAGAAGATCTTATAATGGTAAATGGAGAAACAAGCATAAAAAAAATAGAAGAATATAAGAAAAATATAGACATAGGCAAAACATATAAAATACAAATAAAAGCTTATAAAACAAATGGTGCTATTTCTGAAATTGAAGTAAAAGAAAATGAAATGAAAACAAATTTAATTGAAGAAAATGCCCAGGAATAGAGGTACATATGATTGATTTTAAAAAGGCTGAAGAAGCATTTGAAAAATATGTTTTAAAATTTGATTTGCAAAATGAAAATATTAAAATGAAAAAAGACCACTCTTACAGAGTTGAAAAAGAAAGCTATAATATTGCAAAGTCACTAGAATTAAATGAAGAACAAGTACAAATTGCAAAATTAGTTGGCCTTTTACATGATATAGGTAGATTTGAACAAATTACACAATATTCTACATTTGTGGATTCAAAAAGTATAGATCATGCAGAGTATGGTGTAGAACAACTAAATAAAAATAATTTAATAAGAAGGTTTATTTCTACAAATAAATATGATAGAATTATAAATGAAGCAATAAGAAATCATAATAAATATAGTATAAACTTAAACCTGAATAAAGAAGAAATGCTTCAAGCAAAAATAATACGAGATGCGGATAAATTAGATATTATGAATATATATTTGTCTAAGCCATTTTATTTATTGTATAAAAAAGAGGATATAGGAGACGAGAAACTATCTGATAATGTTTATGAGCAAATATTAATGAAAAAAACAATAAAATCTGGCACAGTTACAAGCAATATTGATAAATGGATAATAATATTAGCTTTTATATATGATTTAAACTTTGAGTATAGTTTAAAAAAAATAAGAGATGAAAAATATATAGAAAAATTGATAGACAGAATTGACTATAAAGATGAGCAAACCAAGAAAAGGATGGAGTATCTAAAAATAACAGCAATAGAAGATATAAATAAAAAAATTAATAAGGAGGAACAAAAATGAAGAAAAAAAGTATTGGATTATGGGTTGTAATAATTACAGTATTGATACTTGGATTAGGCGCGGCAGGTGGATATTTATACTTTTTTACAGATATGTTAAAAAAACCACAAGAGCTTTTCTGGAAATATATTGCACAACAAGAAGCAATATCACAAATATTTGAAAATGAATATGATAAAGAACAAAGCACAACATTTAAAAATGTTAGTTATGTTTCAAGTGGAAGCTTAACAACAATATTAGAGAAAGGAACAGAAATTCAAAATATTAATGTAACAACTGCTACAAGACATGATAATGCTACAAGAAGAACATATGCTGAAGCAAATTTAAAAAATGGACAAGACAATTTACTATCTTTTTCTTATATAAATAGTGGAAATATATATGCTATAAAATGCGAAGATTTACTAAAGTACTATATAGGCATAAGAAATGAAAATCTAAAAAAATTAGCGAGTGATTTAAGTGGGAATAATCAGTTAGAAAAAATAATTCCTGAAAAGATTGAATTTAGTAATGAACCATTAATTACAGAAGAAGAGCAAAAACAATTAATAAATGACTTTTTAAACATAGTTAAGCAGAATATTAAACAGGAAAATTATAGTAAGGCAAAAAATAATATAGATATAAATGGAACAACATATAGTGCAAATATATATACATTAAAATTAGATGAAAATCAAGTAAATCAAATAATAATAACTTGCATTGATAATTTTTCTAAAAATCAAACATTATTAAATATATTAAAAAGATTAGGAATTAGTTCAGAAGTGGAACTTTCTTCGACAGCACAAGAACTAAAAGAAAAAATTAATGTGAAATCACCATTAACAATAACAGTATATGAAAAAGACAAAGTGACACTTAGAACAGTAATAAATACTACAATTGAAGATATGACAGATAATAATTTAAATACAAATGCAATTAAAGAAAAGCAAGAAGTGGAAATAATTATAAATAACAAATTTAGTGAGAACAATTTAAATTTAGAAATTATTTTTAATGTTGTAAATAACTCGGAAGAAAAACAAGGGGCTAAACTTGTACTTTCAAAAGTGAAAGATGAAAAAAACATAACAAACAAATACGAATTAATTCCTGATATTACAACAAATGAAATTATGTATTCAGAAGAAACTAAAATTGGAAGACCAGTAAATGGAGGAGTAACTAATACGTCAACAACAAAGATTAACAACAACGGCAAAAAAATTACTGCTACATACAACAAAAATATTAATAAAGTTGATACTGTAGAAGAAATAACAGAGTTAAAAAATAATAATGCAATTATAATTAATAACTACAAACCAGAACAGCTACTAGCAGTACTTGAAAAAAGCGTACTAAATAAAACCGGAAAAGTAGTAGAAAAATTAAATCAGTCTGTGAATATTGAAAATATAGAAGAACTTGCTAGTATTTGCACTACATCATTACATAGTATGATAAGTGCTAATGGAAAAGAAAACGAGAAAAAAATAATAAAAAACACCATAGAGTTTTTTATGAAAAATGTATATGGACATATTTCAGAGTTGTCTAACAATATGTCACAAGATAATAATGTTATAATTCCATAATTTGGTAGAAGGAAAAGATGGTTTTAGTATTAAGAGGAGAAATAAACATGGAAGAATATAATGACCAGATAGAGGGAAGAAATGCTGTACTAGAATATTTGGAGTCGGGCAAAGACATAAATAAAATACTTGTAGCTACAGGAGAGAAGCATGGCTCCATAAATAAAATTATTGCAATTGCAAAAGACAGAAAAATAATAATTACAGAAATAGAAAAAAGCAAGTTAAATAAAATTGCTCAAACAGAAAATAGTCAAGGTGTAATTGCAATTGTTCCTCCATATGATTATTGCGAAGTGGAAGATATTTTACAAACTGCAGAAGAAAGAAAAGAAAAACCGTTTATAATAATATTAGACGGAATAGAAGATCCACATAATTTAGGCTCGATAATTCGTACAGCAGAAACAGCTGGAGTTCATGGAATAATAATACCAAAAAGAAGAGCATGTGGAGTAAATAGCACAGTTTCAAAGGTTTCTGCTGGAGCAGTGCAACATATGAAAATAGCAAGGGTAAATAATATAAATGAAACAATTAAATTTTTGAAACAAAACGATATTTGGATTTGCGGAACTGATGGACAGGCAAAAACATATTATTACCAACAAGACTTTAAAATGCCTGTAGCCATAATAATAGGAAGCGAAGGATATGGAATGTCAAGATTAGTTAAAGAAAACTGTGACTTCTTAGTGAAAATACCAATGAAAGGTAAAATTACTTCACTAAATGCATCAGTATCAGCAGGAATTGTAATGTATGAGGTAACAAAACAGAGGGAAAATTAAAAAAAGACTTGCAATTACTAGAAAAATAGGGTATAATAATAATCGCATAAGGAATTTAGAGAGAGTGGGAACAAATCCCACTCTCAAATGCGTATTAAGGGAGTGAAATATGTCAAGCTTAGAAGAAAAAATTGAAAAATTGGTTGAACCTAAAATAGTTAATTTGGGTTATGAACTATATGACGTTCAATATGTTAAAGAAGGCAAAGATTATTTTTTAAGAATATTTATAGATAACTCTAATGGAATAAGTTTAGAAGATTGTGAAAAAGTAAATAATGCAATTACTGATTTATTGGATGATGCAAACTATATAAAACAACAATATTTTTTAGAAGTTTCTTCTCCGGGAGTAGAAAGAATACTAAGAAAAGATAAACATTTAAAAGACAATATAGGAGAAAAAATAGAAATAAAATTATTTAAACCAATAAACAAGAAGAAAGAAATAATAGGCATATTAGAACAAATCAATGAAAAGGCAATAATAGTAATAAGCGATAATGAAGAACAAGAAATATTAAGACAAGATATAGCACAAATAAAGAAAGCATATGAATGGTAAATTAGGGGAGGAATAGGAAAATGAAAAAGAATACAAAAAATAACAATCAAGCAATTGATGCACAAGAGTTGTTTTTAGCAATGAATGATTTGGAAAAAGAAAAAGGGATAAATAAAGAGTATTTATTAGATTCAATTCAGACAGCGTTAATAACAGCATATAAAAGAAATTTTGATGCAGATGAAAATGTAAGCATAGTTATAGATGAAGCAACAGGAGAGATACATGTATATGCAGAAAAAGAAGTAGTGGAAGAAGTAGAAATACCACAAACACAAATAAGTTTAGAAGAAGCACAAAAAATAAACAAAAAATTGGAAATAGGAGATAAAACAAAAATAGAAATTATTCCAAGAAATTTTGGAAGAATAGCGGCACAAACAGCAAAACAAGTAATAATACAAAAAATAAGAGAAGCATCAAGAGATGTATTATATACAGAGTTTAATAATAGAAAAGGTGAAATAGTATCTGGAATAATACAAAAAGCAGATGGAGGAATAGTAGTATTAGACCTTGGAAAATTAGAAGGTGTAATGCCACTAAAAGAGCAAGTACCAACAGAAAAGTATAGAGTAAATGATAAAATAAGAGCATATGTATTGAATGTAGAAAGAGGATTAAAAGGTTCTCCACAAGTAACGGTTTCAAGGGCACATGCGGACTTTGTAAGAAAATTATTTGAATTAGAAATCCCAGAAATATATGAAGGATTAATAGAAATTAAAAGTATTTCAAGAGACCCTGGTAGTAGAACTAAAGTTGCAGTTTACTCAGCAAATGAAAATATAGATCCAGTTGGTTCTTGTGTGGGACAAAAAGGAATTAGAATTCAAAACATAATAAATGAGTTGCACGGAGAAAAGATAGATGTAATAGAATGGTATCCAGACCCAGCATTATATATATCAGCAGCATTGCTTCCAGCACAGGTTATGGCTGTTGATGTAAACGAGGAAGAGAAGTTTGCACAAGTAATAGTGCCAGATGACCAATTATCATTGGCAATAGGAAAAGCTGGACAAAATGCTAGACTAGCAGCAAAGTTAACAAACTGGAAAATAGATATTAAAAGTGAATCTCAATTTAGAGAAATATTACAGAAAAAAGATGAAGAAGAAGTTGTAGAAAACCAAGAAGAAGAATAAGCTATAAGAAAGAGGTGAATATATATGAAGAAGAAACCACAAAGAACATGCATAGGATGTAATGTACAAAAAGACAAAAATGATTTTGTGAGAATTGTAAAAAGCAAAGAGGGTAACATTACAATAGACAAGACAGGAAAAGCAAGTGGTAGAGGAGCATATATTTGTCACAATGTAGATTGCTTTAATAAAGCTAAAAAAAGTAAAAAAATAGAAAAAGTTTTTGAAACACAGCTAACAGAAGACATATATAATGAATTAGAAGAGATGTTTAAGGAGTAAAACGACTAAAAACTTTAATTTCAATAAAGGGGGAATTTATTATAATAAGTACTAAAGTAATGGGGCTAATAGGGTTAGCAACAAGAGCCGGAAAAATAGTATTTGGCACAGATGCTTGTTTAGAACAAATTATAAAAAGAAATGCTAAACTAGTTATAGTTGCAAAAGATGCCTCAGAAAGAACAATAAAAAATATAAAAAATAAATGTATAGAAAACAATGTAATGTTTTACAACATATTAACAGTGGACGAAATAAGCAAATGTATAGGAAAAGATAATAAAGCAGTTATTGGAATTAAAGATAATAATATTGCAAAAGAAATAGCAAAAAAAATTGATGGGGGTGAAGTTATTGGGTAAGATAAAGATACACGAAATAGCAAAAAAAGTGGGCTTAGCCAGTAAAGAAGTAATAGAAAAAGCAAAGGAATTAGGAATAGCTGTAACAAGCCATTTAAGTACAATAGAAAATGAACAGGCGGAAAAACTTGAGCAGGCTCTGGATGATGGAAAAACAAAAAATATAGGAAAGAAAGAGAAAAAAGTGAAAGAAAAAGAGACAGATACACCAGTTATAATAAGAAGAGAACTTATAATAACAGATGAGGATAAGAAAAAAGAAAAGCAAGAAGAAAAGAATAGTCAAAATAGAAAAGATGTTGGTTTTGTAGAAAGAGAAAAAAATCAAAACTATAATATTGTTTATAGAAATAAGCCAACTAAGCCTCTTACGGTTAATGAATTATTTGGAATAAAGGATTCCAAAAAAGAAGAACAAAAAAAAGAAGAAGTTAAAGAAGTTAAAGAACAAGCAAAAGAGCAAGCAAAAGAAGAAATGTTGGAAAAAGAAACAATAAAAGCTCAAGAAAATGCACCAACACCCAAAGTACAAACTTCATCAACGACAACTGTAGAATCTCCTAAACCAGAACAAAGAAGAACAGAAAATAATTATAACAGAAATTATAATAATGGTTATAATTTTAATAGAAACAATTATAACAACAACGGAAATTATAATCAAAATAGAAATAACTACAATCAAAACAGAACATATAATAATGGAGAAAATGGTGCTAGACAACAGTATAATAGGGATAATAACAGATTTCAAAATAATAGAAATAATAACCAACAACGTCCTAATTTTAACAGAAATGAAAGAAGACCATTAGATAATAAAGGAATAGATAGAAACATTAAAGACATTATGTCTGTAGAAATTGAAAAAGAAAATCAAAGAGATTACAGTACAAAAGCTATAGATAAGCAAAAAGTAAATAACAAATATGATGAAAACAAAGCAACCAAAAAGACTACAAGAAAAAGTGGAAGATTCAATGAGGAATTTGATGGCGAAAAATTAAAAAATCTAAAACAAGTAGATAAATTATCACATATGTTTAATGAACAGGATGGGGAAATGCTAGACTATTATGACTTGACTACAGAAAGAGGAAAAAGAAATAGAAAAAGAATTCAAAAAAATGAAGAAGAAAGAAATAAACAAAAAATATTTGAATTAAAAGAAATAACGATTCCAGATACAATAACAGTAAAAGATTTGGCAATGGAAATGAAAAAAACAAGTGGTGATGTAATAAAAAAATTGTTAAATTACGGAATAATGAGCACAATAAATAATACTATAGATTTTGATACAGCATATTTGGTAGCAAGTGAATTTGGAATAACAGCCAAGAAAAAAGAGCAAGTAAAAGAAGAAGACATATTATTTGATGAGACAGAAGACAAAGCAGATGAATTGCAACCAAGACCACCAGTAGTTGTAGTAATGGGACACGTAGATCATGGTAAGACATCTTTACTAGATGCAATAAGAAGTACAAATGTAATAGAAGGAGAAGCAGGAGGAATAACACAACATATAGGTGCATACAAAGTAAATGTAAATAACAGAGAAATTACATTTTTAGATACGCCAGGACATGAGGCATTTACAAGCATGAGAGCAAGAGGAGCACAAATTACAGATATTGCAATATTAGTAATAGCTGCAGATGATGGTGTAATGCCACAGACTGTGGAAGCTATAAATCATGCTAAAGCAGCAGGAATTCCTATAATTGTGGCGGTTAACAAAATTGATTTGCCAAATGCAAATGTAGATAAAATAAAGCAAGAATTAATGGAATATGAATTAGTACCAGAAGAATGGGGTGGAGATACAATATTCTGTCCAATATCAGCTAAAAATAATATAAACATAGATAATTTACTAGAAATGGTTTTACTAGTAGCTGATATGAAAGAATTAAAAGCAAATCCTAATAAACAAGCCAAAGGTGTTGTTATAGAAGCAAGACTTGATAAGTCAAAGGGACCAATCGCTTCTATGCTTGTACAAAGAGGAACATTAGATGAGGGAGACACAATTGTAGTAGGAACATCTATTGGAAGAATAAGAGCAATGAAAAATGATAAAGGACAAAAAATTAAAAAAGCAGGACCTTCTACACCGGTTGAGATTATGGGATTAACAAATGTACCAGAAGCAGGAGAGACTTTCTATGAAGTTAAAGACGAAAAAATGGCAAAACATTTAATAGAAAGAAGAAAACGTCAAGAAAGAGAAAATATAATAAACGAAAATGCAAAAGTTACATTAAATAATGTGTTTGAAAAAATGGCAAATGAAAATCTAAAACAACTATATTTAATAGTAAAGGCAGATGTACAAGGAACAGCAGAAGCATTAAAACAATCATTAGAAAAATTATCTAATGATGAGGTAAAGGTAAAAGTAATACATTCTTCTACAGGTGCTGTAACAGAATCAGATGTACAACTTGCCAAAGCAGCAAGTGCAATAATAATAGCATTTAATGTAAGACCAGGACATACAGCAAAAGAAGTTGCAGAAAAAAATATGATAGAGATAAAACAATATTCTGTAATATATAAAGCAATTGAAGATGTTGAAGCAGCTATGAAAGGTATGCTTGACCCTATTTATGAAGAAAAAGTAATAGGTAATGCAGAAGTAAGACAAACATTTAAAGTATCAAATGTGGGAACAATAGCAGGATGTTATGTATTAGAAGGAAAAATAGAAAGACATGCAGGAGTCAGAGTAATAAGAGAGGGAATTGTATTACATGACGGAAAGCTAGAGTCACTAAAAAGATTTAAAGATGATGTAAAAGAAGTAGCAAAAGGATATGAATGTGGTATTCAAATAGAAAAATATAATGATATAAAAGAAGGAGACATAATAGAGGTATATGTTATGCAGGAAGTTAAAAGATAACATTATGTGCTATTTGTATTAGAAAGGGAGATAACTAATATGCCGAGAAATGAAAATAGGCTTAATAGAATTAATGAAGAATTAAAAAAAGAAATTAGTAATGTAATTAGTTTTGAACTTAAAAATCCAAATGTAACTGGATTAATAAGTGTAACAAAAGCAAAAATAACACCAGATTTAAAATATGCAAAAATATATGTAAGTATATTAAATTCAAAAAACATTAAAAAAACAATGGAAGGACTAAAAGAATCAGCAGGATTTATAAGGTCTCAAGTTGCAAAAACAATAAATTTACGAATTACACCTGAGCTAATTTTCGAAATAGATGATTCATTAGAATATGGTGAAAAAATAGAAAAAATTCTAAAAGAATTAAAAAACGAAGGAAGCGGGGTGAACGAAGAATAAAGTTTAACAGCTTTATTCTTTATACATATGACATTAGATAAAATTTTAGAGGAAATTAACAAAGCTAACTCAATAGTAATATTAACTCATGAAAATCCAGATGGAGATGCTATTGGAAGTAGTTTGGCAATGTACAATATATTAAAAGCATATGGAAAAAATCCAGATGTTATTATACCAGAATATTCAAAAATATTTGAATTTCTACCAGGTACAAAGGAAATAAAAAAAGAAAGTCAAGTACAAAAATACGATTTAGCAATATCATTAGATTGCCCAACTATAGGGAGATTAAATGGATTTGCAAGTTACTTTGAAAATGCAAAATCAAAAATAGTAATAGATCATCATGGAACAAATACCATGTTTGGAGATTTAAACTATGTTAATCCAGATGCACCTGCTTGTGCACAAATACTAATAGTAATGTTTGAATATTTTGGATTTGAAATATCAAAAGACATAGCAACATGTATTATAACAGGAATAATAACAGACACAGGAGGCTTTGCGTATTCAGGGGTAACAGCAGAAACATTTGAATTTGCAGCATCACTTTTAAAAAAAGGAGTAAATGTATCTGATATATATAAGCGAGTTTTACAAACAACAACAAAACCATGCTTTGAACTAACAAGAGTTGCTTTAAATAGATTAGAATTTTTTGAAGAAGGAAAAGTAGCATTTACATACATAACACAAGCAGATATGCAAAGTGTTGATGCAAAAACAGGAGACCATGAAGGAATAGTAGAAATAGGAAGAAATGTGGAAGACGTAGAAGTTTCTGTATTTGCAAGAGAAATTGAAGATGGATGGAGACTATCTCTAAGGTCAAACCAATATATAAATGTTTCAGATGTTTGCATTATGTTTGGAGGTGGAGGTCATCCAAGAGCAGCAGGAGCAACAATAACTGGAAATATAGAAGAAGTAAAAGAGAAAATATTAACACAAATAAAAAGATATATAAGGAAATAATAAATGGATGGAATTATTATAATAAACAAGGAAAAAGGTTATACATCACATGATGCAGTATACAAAATAAAAAAAATGTTTAATACGAAAGTAGGACACACTGGTACATTAGACCCTAATGCTACTGGTGTTCTTCCTATTTTATTGGGGAAAGGAACAAAGCTTTCTAAATATTTAATAGAACATGACAAAGAGTATGAGGTATTATTACAATTAGGAACAACAACAACAACAGCTGATGAAGAAGGAGAAGAAGTTGAAAAAAAGTGTGTTCCAGAACAATACTTGCAATTTAAAAATATAGAAAAAATATTAAAAAGCTTTATTGGTGAAAGTCAACAAGTTCCACCAATGTATTCAGCAATTAAGGTAAATGGAAAAAAATTATATGAGTATGCAAGAAAAGGACAACAAGTTGAAATAAAGCCACGAAATATAGAAATATATGATATTGAATTAATAAAAGTAAATAAAGAAGAAAAACAAATGCATTTTAAAGTAAGATGTTCTAAAGGTACATATATAAGAACATTGTGTGAAAATATAGCAGAAGAAATGCAAACAGTAGGATATATGAAAGAATTAAAAAGAACCAAGGTGGGAAAATTTACTATTGAACAAGCAATTACAATAGAACAATTAAAGGAAGGACAAAATATAAAAGTGATAACAATTGAAGAGATGTTTGAAGATAAAGAAAAAATACAGTTAGAAGACGATGATATCAAACTACTGTTAAATGGTGTAAAATTAAAAAAAGAAAAACAAGATGGAATATATAAAATATATTCTAAAACAAATAAATTTATAGGTACAGGCATAATTGAAAATGGAAGACTTAAAGTAGATATAAGAATATAAGAAAACTATAAAAAAGAAGATAAATAAAGATAATAAGATTATACATTATATAAATTAAAAATACAGCAAAAAGACAGATTGAAAACCCCAAAGCAATATGCTAAAATATAAATACAAATTGAAAAAAATCCCTGCGTGGTACGTATTGACTGAAATTTTAGAACCAACAAACTTAAAACGGGAGTCCGCCTTTGAGTGTGGCGTGTAAGCTTATACTTATATAAGAAACCCAGTAGCATTCAACAAGACACCCACCTGTGCAAACAGGTCCTTAAAATTTCTTCATCTTACGGCTAATGTGGGGTATTTTTTTGCGTTTGGGACTGTCAAAAATTGTCCCATTGATAAAATTTGGGCGATATGGTAAAATAGATGTACATTATTAAAAGGAGTATAATATTGAATATTAGTGAATTACTGGTCAATGGAAAACATTTATTAAAGGATATAGAGGATGGGAATATTAAAGCTCGTATTTTGTTAGAATATATATTAAAATTAAGTAGGGAGAAGATTGTTTCTAATCCTAATATTGAAGTAAGTGATAATAATGTTGAGTTTTATTTAAATAAAATTAACGACATTAAAAATGGTATGCCAATACAATATATAACTAATAAACAAGAATTTATGAAACTGAACTTTTATGTTGATAAAAATGTCTTAATACCACAGCCTGATACAGAAATATTAGTTGAGAAAGCGATAGAAATTTGCAACAATCATGGTAATGATATAAAAATCCTGGATTTGTGTACAGGGAGTGGAGCAATTGGAATTTCAATTGCAAAAAATATAAAAAATGCTAAGGTTTATGCAACAGATATAAAAAATACAGTTATAGATATTGCAAAACAAAATGCTAAACAAAATAATGTTGATAATATAGAATTTATAGTATCAGATATGTTTGAAAATATTCAAGAGAAGGATTTTGACATAATTGTTTCAAATCCACCATATATAGAGACTGACGTTATAAAAACATTGCCAACAGAAGTGAGAAATGAACCAATAATTGCTTTAGATGGTGGAAAAGATGGGTTGAAATTTTATAAGATAATATTATCTGAGTATAAAAAATATTTGAAAAAAGATGGTTACTTATTGTTGGAAATAGGGTATAATCAAGCAAAAAGTGTTGGAGAATTAATAAACTTAAATTATAGCATAATAGAAGATTTAGCGGGTAATGATAGGGTAATTATTATAAAAGGTTGGTGATAAATTGTCATTTTCATTAGAAGTAAAAAAAGAATTAAGCAAATTAAATACATTAGCTGATAAAAAGAACGTTAAGACCGAACTCTTAGGATATATGGCAACTAATAATGTTAGTGTGCAAAAAAATAAAATTAGGTTTTCAACAGAAAGTGAATATAACATAAATAGATTTGGAAAATTGCTCAATAATCTAGGACTGAATGATCATAATATAAAAATTCAAAGAAGTGTTTATTCAATTACTATAAACAAAAATTATATTGAAGAATTAACAGAAAATAATAACGATAATAAAAGTGATGATTTAGAAAAGGCATTTATAAGAGGGGCTTTTTTAGGAAGTGGAACAATAAATAATCCAGAAAAAAAATATCATTTAGAAATATCGTTAAGAAATTTAGAAAGTGCGAAATACATATTGGAAATACTAAAAAAGTATAATATAGATTTTAAAATTTTAGAAAAAGCAAAAGGTTATTCAATATATACAAAAGATGGAGAAGAGATATCTAAATTTTTAGCATTGATAGGAGCGAATTCTTCTGTACTAAAATTTGAGGAAATACGAGTATATAGAGATATAAAAAATAATATAAATAGAAAAGTAAATTGTGAAACGGCAAATTTAAATAAGATAGTGAATTCATCAGTAAAACAAATTAATGATATAAAATATTTAAGGGAAAAAGAGAAGTTTAATGAATTGCCAGAACAATTAAGAGAAATAGCGGAGATTAGAGAGGAAAATCCAGATGCATCTTTAGAAGAACTTGGAAAGTTGTTGAAGAATCCTATAGGAAAATCAGGAGTAAACCATAGATTAAGAAAAATACAACAAATAGCAGAGGAGTTGAGAAAATAGATAAATGAAAGAAATTGGAATATATGTACATATACCATTTTGCAAGCAAAAATGTTATTACTGCGATTTCAAGTCTTATGCAAATAAGGAAAGACTAATAGAAGAATATATAAAATGGTTAAAATATGAGATAAAAGAAGTAGGAACAGGAAATAAACTAGACTATGAAAATGGCTTGGATGATTTGGTATTTGTAAAAACAATTTATATAGGGGGTGGCACACCATCATATATAGATAGTAAGTACATTAAAGAAATTATTGAAGAGATAAAAACAAACTTCAAAGTATCTAAAGATACAGAAGTAACTATAGAGATTAATCCAGGAACAGTGGATAAACAGAAATTATTAGATTACATGAAAAGCGGAATTAATAGAGTAAGTATAGGATTACAAAGCACAGATGATGATATACTACGAAAGATAGGCAGAATACACAAATATGATGATTTTTTACAAACATATAATATGGCTAGAGAAGTTGGATTTAAAAACATAAATGTGGATTTAATGTTAGCGTTACCTGGACAAACAGTACCAAAGTTGAAACAAGGATTAAAACAAATAATTGCCTTAAAACCAGAGCATATATCACTATATTCGTTGATTTTAGAAGAAGGAACAGTTTTGAATAAAAAGGTGCAAAATAAGGAAATTGAGTTACCTGATGAAGATGATGAGAGAAAAATGTACTGGGAAACTAAAAGAATATTAGAAGAAGCGGGATACATACATTATGAAATTTCTAATTTTGCAAAAAAAGGATATGAATCTAAACATAATTTAGACTGTTGGAACCAAAAAGAATATATGGGCTTTGGAGCGTCTGCACATTCATATACAAACAATGTAAGATTTTCAAATATAGATTCAATAGAAGACTATATAACAAATTATAAAAATGATAATGTAACAGACAATTTTATTTTTCTCGAAAAGCAAAATCCAAGCAGTCAAATGAAAGAATATATGATGTTAGGATTAAGAAAAATAGATGGAATAAGTATACAAGAATTTAAAAATAAATTTGTAGGCAATCCTTTATATATTTATAGAAATGAGTTGGAAAAGCTTGTAAAAGAGCAACTAATAGAAATAGAATTAGATAGAATTAAACTTACTGAAAAGGGTTTAGACTTTGCCAATATAGTATGGGAGGAATTTATTTAAAAATGTTATTAGGTTTAGTAGGGGTATCTGGAGCAGGGAAAACGTATTTTAAGGAAAAAATAGTTGAAAAATTAGGTTTCGAAAAAGTTAATACAATTAGAACAAGGCAGAAAAGAAATGAGGAGCAAGAGGGAAAAGTAGGATTCTTTAGAACAGAAGAGGAACTGGACAAATTAAATAGAGAAGGAAAAATAATATATCAATTTAAAGTGTTTGGTGGCATGTATGCATATTTAAAAGAAGAAATTTTGACTGAAAAAAATATGATATTTGAAATGCATTATACTATGATAGATGACTGGAAAAAAATACGACCAGACATAAAAACAATATATATATTACCCAAAAACTTAGAAATAGCAAAACAAAAAGTTATAGAAAGAGAAACCAATACAGAAAAATTAAATGAAAGAATTAATGAAATGGAAGAACATTATAACAATATTTGCTATAAAAGAGAATGGAAGAATAAATTTGATTATATAGTATATAACAATTATGATAATGAATCAGGGAAACAAATAATAGAATTAGTTAAAAAAATGTTAATAGAAGAACAGAAAGGAAAGATTTATGCAAAAAACGTATTTTGAACTAGATGAGGATTTTAATAAAATTATATTGAAGAATTTAGAAGACGTGGAGAAAATAAGGTTAATTCCTACAGGATGGACCAACATTGTTTTTGAGGTTACGACCGAGAACAATAAATCATACTTTTTTAGATTTCCAAGAGATGAATTTTGGGCTAGAACAATAGTAAAAGATTATCAATTTGCCAAATATATACATAACAAAACAGATTTTGACACAGTTGAATTGCAATTATTATATGACAAAGGAAGGCCTTTTTCAATGCACAGAAAAATAGAGGGAACACCTCTGGCAGAAAGAATGAATGAATTAAATGAGTCAGAAATTGAAAACATCTCAAGCGAAATTGCAAAATTTATGTTTCAATTACATAGCATAAAATATGAAAAAGATAAGATTTTTACCATAAATAATATTGGAGTGAATTTAACAGATTTTTTGGATGAATTATTAAAGAAACATGTTAGCAAAGATGATATGGCTTTTTGGAATTTTAGAGATGAAGATAAAAATCATTTATCTTGTTTAGTGCATGGGGATTTAAATTCAAGTAATGTATTATTAAATAATGACAATCATGTTACAGCTATAATAGACTTTGGATTTGGTGGATTTGGAAATAAATATGATGATATTTCAAGAATAATAGGAAGGTGTCCAAACAATTTTAAGGAAGAAATTATAAAAAATTATGAGAAATATTCAAAAGAAAAAATTGATACCAATGAATTAGATAGAAACATAGGAATTTGGGGAAATATAGACCAGAGCTATATAAATTATATGAGAAAAATAGGAATATACAAATAAAATTAAAAAGAATACTTGAAAAGTATTCTTTTTTGATATAAAATTATTTCAAATTGGTAATAATAAGTAAAATTATTACAATAATAGTGTAAAGTAATCTATGAAAAATGTAGAGGCGATTTTAATTGCCCACACTTCGAAGAAATTACTAAAAATTACAATAAAGGAGGAATTAATATGTCAATAAAAATAGGCATTAATGGATTTGGAAGGATAGGAAATTTATCATTTCAAGCAGCTTTAAATAAAGAGGGAGTTGAAGTTGTGGCAATAAATGATCCATTTATTGCAGCAGATTATATGGCTTATATGATAAAATATGATACAGTTCATGGAAAATTTGAGGGAGAGGTTTCTAGCGAAGAAGGAAAACTAATAGTAGATGGAAAAGAAATAAAAGTATATAACGAAATGGATCCAAAAAACATTCCATGGGGAGCAGATGGAGTTGACTATGTATTGGAATGCTCAGGAGTATTTACAACAATAGAAAAAGCAAATGCACATATAGAGGCTGGAGCAAAAAAGGTTATAATATCTGCACCTTCAAAAGATGCACCAATGTTTGTAATGGGAGTAAATCAAGAAAAGTATACACCAGATATGAACATAATATCAAATGCATCATGTACAACAAATTGTTTAGCACCACTTGCTAAAATAATAAATGATAATTTTGGAATTAAAGATGGTCTTATGACAACTGTACATTCAATAACAGCTACACAAAAAACGGTAGATGGAGCTTCTAAAAAAGATTGGAGAGGTGGTAGAGCAGCAAGTGCAAACATTATACCTTCTACAACAGGTGCTGCAAAAGCTGTTGGAAAAGTTATACCAGAGTTGAGTGGAAAATTAACTGGTATGTCATTTAGAGTACCAACAGTAGACGTTTCTGTTGTGGACTTGACTTGCAACCTAGAAAAACCGGCAACATATGAAGAAATATGTGCAGCAGTAAAGAAAGCATCAGAAAACGAAATGAAAGGAATAGTTGAATATGTGTCAGATCCAGTTGTTTCATCAGACTTTATACATGATGAGCATACTTCTATATTTGATGCGACAGCAGGAATTGCATTAACAGATACTTTCGTTAAATTAGTTGCGTGGTATGATAATGAATGGGGATATTCAAATAAATTAGTAGACTTAGCAATATATATTGCTAGCAGAGGTTAATTTACAAAATCGGATATAGGCTGAATCCATATATCCGATTTTCAATAACAAAGGAGGTACAAAATGAATAAAAAAACAATACGTGATATAGATGTTCAAAATAAAAAAGTATTAGTAAGATGTGATTTCAATGTTCCGCTAGATAAAGAAACAGGAAATATTACAAATGACTTAAGAATAGTTGCAGCATTACCTACAATAAAATATTTGTTAGAACATAATGCAAAAGTGATTTTATGTTCACATTTGGGCAAACCTAAAGGCGAAATTAAACCAAACCTTACGTTGAGACCAGTTGCAGAGAGATTATCTGAATATTTAGGTTTTGAAGTTAAATTTGCTACAGATATAGTAGGAGAAAGTGCAAAAAAATTAGCAAATGAATTAGAACCAGGAAAAGCAATTTTATTAGAAAATGTTAGATTTGATCCAAGAGAAGAGGCAAATGACAAAGAATTTTCTAAGGAGTTAGCAGATTTAGCTGAAATATATGTAAATGATGCATTTGGAACTGCACATAGAGCTCATAGTTCTACAACTGGTGTTGCTGAGTTTCTACCAGCAGTTTGTGGATTTCTAATGGAAAAAGAAGTTAAAATGTTGGGGGATTGTTTAGACAATCCACAAAGACCTTTTGTAGCAATACTAGGAGGAGCAAAGGTATCAGATAAAATTAAGGTTATAGAAAACCTGTTAGAAAAAGTAGACACTATTATAATAGGCGGAGGAATGACTTTTACATTTTTAAAAGCAATGGGATATGAGGTTGGAAATTCAATTTGTGAATTAGATCGATTAGATATAGCAAAAGAAACAATAGAAAAGGCAAAGATGAAAGGAGTAAAATTGTTGCTTCCAATAGATACTGTGTGTGGAAAAGAATTTACAAATGACACAGAAACAGTTACAGTAGATTCAAAGCAAATTCCAGAAGGATGGCAAGGACTAGATATTGGACCAAAAGCAATAGAGGAATACACACAAGAACTAAAAAATGCTAAAACAGTTATATGGAACGGACCTTTGGGAGTATTTGAATTTGAAAAGTTTGCAAAAGGAACAAATTCTATTGCAAAAGTGTTATCAGAGTTAGATGCAACAACGATTGTAGGAGGAGGAGACTCAGTGGCAGCAATAGAAAAGGGTGGTTTTTCAGATAAGATAACACATATTTCAACAGGTGGGGGTGCTTCATTGGAATTCTTAGAAGGAAAAGCTCTTCCGGGAATAGAAGCATTAAACGATAAATAATAAAAGTATAGAAGAACAGAAAACTTTTCTATCAAAATATAATTACTTTCCGACTAAATTCATATATTAAGGAGGAATAAGATAAACAATGAGGAAAAAAGTAATTGCAGGAAACTGGAAAATGAATATGCTTCCAAATGAAGCAATGAGATTTATAGAAGAACTAGCACCTAAAATTAAAAATACAAAAAATGAAGTAATATTATGTGTTCCATATACAGATTTATTTTATTCACTATTGACTACACAAGATACAAACATAAAAATAGGGGCTCAAAATATGCATTGGAAGGAAAATGGGGCATATACTGGAGAAGTATCTGGCAAAATGCTTGAATGTATAGGAGTAAAATATGTAATAATAGGACATTCGGAAAGAAGACAGTATTTTGCAGAAACAGATGAAACAGTAAATTTAAAAATAAAATCAGCACTTGCCAATAATTTGAAACCAATAGTATGTGTGGGCGAAACTTTGCAACAGAGGGAAGAAGGAAAAACAACAGAAATCATTAAAAACCAAATAAAACAAGCATTTAATGATTTGACAAATGAGCAAGTTAGGAATATAATAATAGCCTATGAGCCAATTTGGGCTATAGGAACAGGCAAAACTGCAACAGCTGAAGATGCAAATAATGTAATAAAATCAATAAGAAAACAAGTTGAAGACTTGTATGGAAGTGATGTAGCGGAAAATATAATAATTCAATATGGTGGAAGTGTAAAGTCTGCAAATGCAGAGGATTTATTAAATACGTCAGATATAGATGGTGCATTAGTAGGAGGAGCAAGTCTAGATGCAGAGGAATTTGCGCAAATAGTTAATAAAGTATAATAAAATATAATTTTACGCGTTAAAGAAAGGAATATTAATTAAAATGAGTAATAAACTAACAATGCTAATGATATTAGACGGTTTCGGCAATAATCCAAACAAAAATGGAAATGCAATAGAAATGGCGGAAATGCCTAATATAAATAAACTAAAGAAAATATGTCCAATGACGGAAATATATACAAGTGGATTAGCAGTAGGACTTCCAGAAGGACAAATGGGAAACTCAGAAGTGGGACACACAAATATAGGGGCAGGAAGAGTTGTTTATCAGGAATTAACTAGAATTACAAAAACAATAGAAGACGGTGATTTTTTTAGTATACCAGAATTTACAGAGGCAATAGAAAATTGTAAGAAAAATAATTCAAAATTGCATATAATGGGGCTTCTTTCTGATGGAGGAGTACACAGCCATATAAGACATTTATATGCATTGCTAGAGTTGGCTAAAAGAAAGGATTTTGAAAATGTATTTATACATTGTTTCCTAGATGGAAGAGATACTCCACCTGCATCAGCAGAAACATATATAATGAAATTAAACGAAAAAATACAGGAAAAAGGTGTTGGAAAAATAGCAACAATTTCAGGCAGATTTTATAGTATGGATAGAGATAAAAGATGGGAAAGAGTAAAAAAATCTTATGACATGCTAGTAAACGGAATTGGTAATAAAGCTACAAGTGCAATTGCAGCAATAGAAAATTCATATCAAAAAGAAGTGTTTGACGAATTTGTTGAACCAACAATAATATGTAATGAAGAAGAACCGGTTGCAAAAATAGAAAAAAATGATTCAGTAATATTCTTTAATTTTAGACCAGACAGAGCAAGAGAAATAACCAGAACATTAGTTGATAAAGAATTTGAAGCATTTGAGACAAAAAAAGATTTGAATTTGTATTACGTATGTTTTACACAATATGATGAGGAAATGCCAAATGTTAAAATTGCATTTAAACCTACAGCTTTAAAAAATACATTTGGAGAATATATATCAAATAAAGGATTAACACAATTAAGAATAGCAGAAACAGAGAAATATGCTCATGTAACGTTCTTTTTTAATGGTGGAGAGGAAAAACAATATAAAGGCGAGGATCGAATATTAGTACCTTCACCAAAAGTAGAAACATATGACATGAAACCAGAAATGAGTGCATATGAAGTAACAGAAAAAGTTGTAAATGCAATTAATTCAAAAAAATATGATTGTATAATTTTAAATTACGCAAATCCAGATATGGTAGGACACACAGGAAATCTTGAAGCAGCAATAAAAGCACTTGAAACAATAGATGAATGTGTTGGCAAAGTGGTAGATGCAGTTCAAAAAAATAATGGAACATTACTTATAACTGCAGACCATGGAAATATAGAACAAATGATAGATTACAAAACTGGAGAACCTCATACGGCACATACAACAAATCCAGTTCCACTGATATTAGTTGGCAAAGATGATGTAAAATTAAAATCAGGCAAATTAGCTGATTTAGCGCCAACAATGTTAGATATAATGGGATTAGAAAAACCGGAAGAAATGACAGGAGAATCATTAATAATACAATAAAAGAACTGCCAATATTTTGGCAATTCTTTTTAATAAAATTTATAGTTTAGAACTAGATATTTGAAAATTAATACAATAATGAGAGGAGAAATGAAAATGATTTATTCAAAGGAAGTAGAAGAAATGTGTAAGGTAGCAAAAGGTGTTGACCATGGACCTGCTCCAATTCCCGAAGAAGGAAAATGGGTAAAAGCCAAAGAAATAAAAGATATATCTGGTTTAACACATGGTGTTGGCTGGTGTGCACCACAACAAGGAGCTTGTAAATTAACATTAAATGTTAAAGATGGAATTATACAAGAAGCATTAATAGAGACAATAGGATGTAGTGGGATGACACATTCTGCAGCAATGGCAGGTGAAATTTTAGTTGGAAAAACATTGCTAGAGGCGTTAAATACAGACTTAGTATGTGACGCAATTAACACTGCAATGAGGGAATTGTTTTTACAAATAGTATATGGAAGAACACAATCAGCATTTTCAGAAAATGGATTACCAATAGGTGCAGGAATGGAAGACTTAGGAAAAGGAAACAGAAGTCAAATTGGAACAATTTATTCAACCTTAGAAAAGGGACCAAGATACCTAGAATTAGCAGAAGGGTACATAACTGAGATAGGCTTAGATGAAAATGATCAAATAATTGGATACAAGTATGTAAATATTGGAAAAATGATGCAAAATATAAAAGCTGGAATAGAACCAATGGAAGCAATAGAAAAAGCAAGTGGCAAATATGGAAGATTTGATGAAGCCGTAAAGAAAATAGATCCAAGAAAAGAATAAAATAATTAAATAGAAAGAGGTAATAATAATGGCATTATTTGAAAGTTATGAAAGAAGAATAGACCAAATAAAACCAGTAATGGAGAAATATGGAATAAAAGATTTCGATGAAGCATTAAAAATATGTACGGATAAAGGATTTAATCCATATGAAATAACAAGAAGTATTCAAACTATTTGTTTTGAAAATGCTTGTTGGGCATATACATTAGGTGCTGCAATAGCTATAAAAAAAGGTTGTACAAAAGCACATGAAGCTGCAAAGGCAATAGGAGAAGGACTACAGGCATTTTGCATACCAGGTTCAGTTGCAGATGACAGAAAAGTAGGCTTGGGGCATGGAAATTTAGCATCAATGTTATTAAGTGAAGATACAAAATGTTTTGCTTTTCTAGCTGGACATGAGAGTTTTGCAGCAGCAGAAGGAGCAATAGGAATTGCAAAATCTGCAAATAAAGTAAGAAAAGAGCCTTTAAGAGTTATATTAAACGGATTAGGAAAAGATGCAGCTCAAGTTATATCTAGAATAAATGGCTTTACATATGTTAAAACAGATTTTGATTTTTATACAGGAAAAGTAAATGTTGTAGAAGAAATTGCATATTCAAATGGAGAAAGAAGCAAAGTTAGATGCTATGGAGCAAATGATGTTAGAGAAGGAGTTGCAATAATGTGGTTAGAAGATGTTGATGTATCTATAACAGGCAACTCAACAAATCCAACAAGATTTCAACATCCAGTAGCAGGTACATACAAAAAAGAAAGATTAGAAGCAGGAAGAAAATATTTTTCAGTTGCATCAGGTGGAGGAACAGGAAGAACTTTACATCCAGACAATATGGCAGCAGGACCAGCATCATACGGAATGACAGATACAATGGGAAGAATGCATTCAGATGCGCAATTTGCGGGTTCATCTTCTGTACCAGCGCATGTAGAAATGATGGGATTGATTGGCATGGGAAACAACCCTATGGTTGGAGCTACCGTTTCTATAGCAGTTGCAGTAGAGGAAAGTATGAAATAACAAAAAACAAACATAAATAAAACAAAAAACGCACAAAGTATGTGCGTTTTTTGATGCAGACAGAATGGCGGAATATATAATTATTCTGTCTGCTATGTAAACAACCAATATAATCCTTACGTACGGAGATTATAAGAAGGATATTTGATTGTTTTTTTAAAAGAGAGAAAGGGAAAGCCGTATGGCAAAGCAGAAAAATAACAACTTTCCCAATACCACATGTGCATGCCCCGAATGCACTATGCGGTTTTCTCTCCTTTGGGAAGATGTGCTAAAAATGAAATAAATTCATATGTATAACACATCTTCAATATGTTACAAAAGCGTATTGCTTTGTAACAATACAATTATACTACAAAGAAAATCAAAAGTCAACATAATCCACGCAAAAGAGACACACTTGCGTGTGTCTCTTTTGCAGAGGCGTATGGCTGTCCTTTCCAAACAACCATTTTAAAAAAATGCCTCTTTTCGGGGTACTCACCTGTGATGATACACAGGGGGGATACAAACCAAGGTGAATAAGGAGAACGTGGTGAGTACCCCGAAAAGAAAGAAATGAGCAAATTTGTGAGGTGACTTCGTACCACCAAGACGTAAAGTGGCACGATGAAAGCTCATTTCTTTCTTGTGGTGAGAGCATTGCTCTCAACGAAATCTACCAGAACATAATATCTGGTAGACAGAAACATATGTATAAAAATTATACATATGTGGGAGTGATTACTCCCAAACTAGTTATTATTATAATATATAATAAGACAAAAGTCAACATTATTGACCAAAATTATGTTAAACAATTGAAATTTTAAATAAAAAATTAATAAATAGATATAATATATTTAAATATATCATATAAGAAGGGAGTATTAAAGAATGAAAGATTTTTTAAAGATCGAAAACATAAAAGCAATGGAAATATTAGATTCTAGAGGAAATCCAACTGTACAAGTAGAAGTAGTAACAGAAGGAGGTTTTACAGGTGTAGCAATGGTACCATCAGGAGCTTCAACAGGGAGCTTTGAAGCAGTAGAATTGCGAGATGATAACAAAGAAAGATATTTGGGTAAAGGAGTATTGCAAGCAGTACAAAATGTAAATAAAAAAATTGCAAGAGAAATAGAAGGAATGAATGTATATGAACAGGTAAAAATAGACAAAAAACTAATAGAAATTGATGGAACAGATAATAAAGCTAGACTGGGAGCCAATGCTATATTGGGTGTTTCCATAGCGGTTGCAAGGGCAGCAGCAAATTCTCTAGGAATGAGTCTATATAATTATATAGGTGGAATAAATGCAAAAGAACTTCCTATACCTATGATGAATATAGTAAATGGTGGCAAACATGCGGATAGTAATTTAAATATTCAAGAATTTATGATAATGCCTGTTGGGGCTCGAAATTTTAAAGAAGGGTTACGAATGGGAGTGGAAGTATATCATAATTTAAAAAAAGTGCTAAAAGCAAATGGGTTATCAACTGCTGTAGGAGATGAAGGTGGATTTGCCCCTAAAGTAGAAAATGAGGAAGAAGCTATAGATATAATATTAGAAGCGATAGAGAGAGCAGGATACATTGCTGGAAAAGACGTATGTTTAGCAATAGACGTGGCAGCAACAGAAATGTATGAAGAAGCACAAAAAATTGAAAAAGAAGGATATTATTTTTGGAAAACTAATGAATTTAAAACAAGAGAAGAAATGGTAGAATATATAGTTGATTTAACAGAAAAATATCCAATAATATCTGTGGAAGATGGATTAGCTGAAGAAGACTGGGAGGGTTGGAAGATGCTAACAAATAGAATTGGAGAAAATATTCAACTAGTTGGGGATGATTTATTTGTTACAAATACTAGAAGACTACAAAAAGGGATAGACAACAAAATTGCAAATAGTATATTAATAAAATTAAATCAAATAGGTACACTAACAGAAACATTAGATGCAATAGAACTAGCCAAAAAAAATGGATATAAAGCGGTAATATCACATAGAAGTGGAGAAACAGAAGACACTACAATTGCAGATTTAGCAGTTGCAACAAATTCGGGGCAGATAAAAACAGGAGCACCATGTAGAACAGATAGAGTATCTAAATATAATAGACTATTAAATATAGAAGCAGAAATTGAATAAAACAGGAATTCTAAAGTAAGCAATGAAAGAAGCAACTAGTCAAATTAACTAGTTGCTTTGTGGTTGGGGTACTGTGATTCGAACACAGGAATGTCGGAGTCAGAGTCTTTATAAGTGTTTTATATGTTTTGTTATTTATTATTATATAATACCTCTTAAAAAGGCTCTATCTCAAGCATTTTCCCAATACTAATTTATCTAACTTACTATTTAACAACATTTATAAAATAACATATTTTTTAATGTTTTGGTTAGATATTGGTTAGATGTTATTTATGAACTATATTATAACAGATAATCTACTATTGATAAATAGATTTTGAAAATTTTTTATAAAATTTTATCGTAAAATTACTCTATCCTCACAATAAATTACCTTAAAATCGATTGTGAGAGCTAATTAAATAGAATAAACATAGACTACTTGTAGTTTTTAAGCTACAGGTAGTTTTTTATGTTTAAAAGAGAATTGCCGCAAACTCTTAAAAAGTGATAGGTGTAATGAGCCGATGCTATAAAATTCATTCGTATTTGTATAAACAGTCTATTTATACAAGGTGCGTGAGTGAGATTTTAGAACACAGACTCACAATAATAAAAGAGTTTTCGGTGGCATAACTTAGTGTGGATTTATAATTGTAAAAAGTTTGGACAAGTATGAACAAAGATACTTTAGTAGTATCAGCAATTATAGTAGCAAAGCTACTTACTAGACTACCTATGAAACGAGGCGAACGACCGACGGTTTCTACTTATATAGGTGTAATAATTCTATTTGTAACAATGGGATTATTACACCTAATTCACTTTAGCTCTCTCCCTCTGGTTTCTGCTTAGTAGTTGCTAAAGTGAATACCCAAAAGCATAAGTGCTTTTGGGTTGTGAGTAAAAAAATTATTTTTTTGCTCACATTCATAAAAATTGCGATAAGCAAATTTTTATGAAAAACCTAAAATGCAATTAAGCAATTTTAGGTTTTGGGGTGTGGGGTTGCTTAACCCTGCCACACAGACAAACTTTGTTTGTCTAGTGTGTTAGACATTGAAACAATATTTCAAGCAAAGAAGGAGGTGCAAGGAGATATGAGTTATGCTATTGTAAGAAATGAAAAGTTAACACGAGCAGAAGTAAATGGAAAAGGAACTCATAATGATAGAAAAGCAAAAAATCATACTAATAAAGATATTAATCCTACAAAAACACACTTAAATTATTACATTAAGAAAAACGAACTAACATACACCAAAGAATTTGATAAATATTTAAAAGAAAATAATGTGCAAGGTCATCTTAGAAGTAATAGTATAATAATGTGTCAAATGATATTTACATCAGACCAAGTATTCTTTGATAAAATAGGAGAAAAAGAAATAAAAAGATATTTTGATGAATGTTATAAATTTATTTGCAATTATAAAAATCTAGGAGAAAAAAATATAATATCAGCAGTAGTACATTTAGATGAAGGTGTACCACATATGCACTTAATGTTTGTTCCTGTTGTTCATACAAAAGACAAAGATGGAAACGACATTGATAAAATTTGTGCAAGAGATTTTTGGAAAGGTCGAGACAGTTATAGAAAATTACAGGATGCCTACTTTAATCATGTAAAATCAAAAGGTTTTGATTTAGAAAGAGGTATGTTTGTAGAAGATACTGACAGAAAACATTATACAGTTGAAGAATATAAGAAAATTACAAATTATGAAAATACTAAGAAAGTTTTAAAAGATATTAAACTAGAAATACCAGAAGTTCCAGATATAAATGAAATTAGTAAATTTTCAATAAAAAGAGATGAGAAGATACTAAAAGAAATCATAAAACCTAAAGATGATTTAATTAAAGAATTATATAAGGATAATTTATCATTGCATAGAGAACTATCAAAACAATCCAAAGTTATTGATGAAGCTGTAAAATATCAAAAAGAAAGAGAAGAAATACTTGCTGGCAATGAAGAATTACACAATACTGTTAAAAATTTGGAACATAAATACAAAATAAAAAGCAATAATCTTGATTTTGACTTTAATAACAGAAAAAAAGAATTAGAGGAAGACTTTGAGAAAAAATCTTATGATTTGGAATATGAATACAAAGGCAAATATCGTAAATTAGAAAAAGAAAATAATCGTTTACAAAAAATTATTGATAAGTTTTATGAAACGGTAGATAAATTTATAGTTTGGATTTGCCATAAATTTGGGATTGGAGAATCAAAAGAATTGATTAAAAATTTTCAAGAAGAAACTCATACTTTTATTGCTCCAGTAAAACAATTAGAATTTGAAGAAGAACAAAAAGAACTAGATTGGGATTTAGAAAGATAAAAGGCGGGATTCTACCTGCCTTCATATATATTATTTGTTAAAAAGTCCGTTTAAACCAATTTTTGATTTTGGTAAAAATTGATTCCTTATATTCTACCATTGCAACGAGATTTTCTATTGTTTCTACTTTTGGTTCCTTATTTTTAAATAGATTATCTGGATTGTATTTTTCGGATAATTTCCTTTGATATATTTCTTCATTGTCATATAATTTTTTTCTAATAATGTTTTTTTGTTTTTCATTTGACCAATAATTATAAGTTAATACTGCTAAAATCATTTTCGTTTTATTACTAATATTTTGTTCATTAATACTCTTATCCGTATCAACATCTATAAAATATTTCCTATCAGCTTTTGAATTGATTATTTCTAATAGTTTATTTGGTAATTTCTCTATAAATGAATTTGGAAAATACTTTAATAAGCAACCAATTTCAGTATATGTTTGGATTGTTTCTTCTTTAGTCCCAATCATCACTACCTACCTCCCATTCATCATCATCCTTATATAATTCATCTGTTCTATCATCTCTTGCAGAATCTTTAACTAAATGTGTAGCATCTTCAAAATCAGATTTTGTCATATCATCAATCATATCATGTAATCCATCATCTAAATCTTGTTCATCAAAAGTTCTATCAGCTCTTAATTTTTTTAATTGCTCTTTGTACCATTCCATACAAATAACTTCCATTTCTTGTTCATTTAAAGGTAAAGGTTCATTTGCTTCTCTTGGATTAACATTTGATACTTCTACATAAGCTTGTATATATGATTTTTTTATATCTTCAAATAATTTCTTTTGAATTTCTTCATTAAGCTTCTGATAAAAGTTTGCATTTTCTGTAAAAGATTGTGTTTCTGCGTTGTAAATACCTTTTATAAATTCTGGTCTTAAACTAAATCCTTGTTCTTCGCTACCAGCATAAAAAGGCTTATAAGGATCTGCAAATGTTCCAATATTCATAATGCTTAAAACATAATCCTTAGGCAATGAAACAATTATAATGTTTTGTGAACCCTTATGTGGCCAATTATCCATTTTTCCTTTTTCTTCTTCAAATAATTGGTTATTTCCACTACCAAAACGTATTGTTGTACTATCTAATCCTCTTAAAGTACTACTATAACCACGAGTTGCCTCTGGATTAACTGTTCTTAATCCAGTTTCAAAAATAGATGTAAGTACCGTTTCATCTCCAGGAGTACCATGTCCAAAATAACACATGGACTCATCACTAAATTCTTTTCCTATATCTTTAGTTGATTGTACAACTAATCCTCTTTTTCCTGCAGTTTGTTCTGATGCTACTAATTGTAACTTTTCTGGCTCATTACTTAATTTTTCCTCTATTTTTGCTCTATATTCAGTAGGTATATCCTCTTCACTATTAATAACATAATTTTTGAATAAATCCATTATACTTGGCATAAGTTTCTCCTTAATTTAACATTATAATAATTTTATAACATTTTTTTATATAAAAGTCAATAAATATGCGTTATATTTCACGCATATTTTTTATTTATTTTTGCTATACTGAATTTATCTGCAATAAAAGAAAAGGAGGGATATTATGACATTGCTAGAAGCAACAAGAAAAAGAATAGATGAACTATGTAAAGTAAACAATATGAATATAAATCAACTAGCAATAGCTTCTGGAATTAATCCCTCAACTATAAGAAGTATTTTTAAAGTTATAAAAAAAGCTCCTTCTTCTGAGACAATTTACTATATATGTATTGGTTTCGGAATTTCTATAAAAGATTTTTATGATAGTAAATTATTTGAGGATTTAGATGATAATGATTAAAAGAGAATGATATTTAAACTATCATTCTCTTAATTTTTATTCAAAACAATTTACTTTTTTATTTATTTTATAATATTTATTATCTTTTGTTCTTGTTATTTTTCCAAGATAATCAAATTGACCTCTTTCTAAAAATTCTATAAATTTAGTATTTGAACTATTAATTTCTAATTTTGGTATTTTTCCTTGTTTAGGGATATCTGAATATGGCCTTCTTAAATTCAGTAAACACTCTGATATTTGTTCATTATTTAATATAGGACTTTGAAACATCAATAAGTTTATTAATTTTGTACTATCTAAAGTATCATCCAAAAATTGCTTAAATATATTATAGTTAATATTAATACACTTTCTTCCTCTTAAAATAAAATCAATGATATTTTGCTTTTGAGATATATTATTAAATTGAATTTTCTCTTTACATTTGCATAAAATATCTATCTTTATTGTTCTTTCAATTTTGCTAGATGAAATTATATCAGATATAAGAACATCATCATAATCTAAGTTATCCATAATTATATAAAATTTCTTAATATTATTTTCAACAAATTTAATAAGCAAATCACTATGATTATTTCTTAGATTATTATAATTACTTTCATTAACTTCTATATCAATTTTTGAACTTGCTAAAATTTTAGAACTTCGTTCTTTATTAACAACAGAAAAGTCAAATTCGTTAAATTCATATTTAACAGAAATAGCATTAACAATACCTTCAAAACTTTCATCATTGATTTTATCGTTTTTTATAATACTTTCAATAAAATTATTGTGCAGATTTATATCTAATGTTATATCAGATTCTAATAATTCAGAATTTTTATTAATATATGATACTAATTTATCATCTAAATCATACTTGTTATAATATTTTATAATATTTGAAAGGCTTGGAATTACTTTGTTTTCTTCTAAATATAATCCCCATAGTGTTACTTCATCATCAGAACCCTCATTACTAAACTTTTTCTCATTTATTAGCTCTATATCATTTAAGTTTAATTCTTTTTCAATAATTTTTCTTTTTGTTTCAATATCTATCATTTCGTCGTTTAATAATTCATTAATAGATTGCAAATCTTCCATTATATTCTTATCATATTGGAAAAATATATTATTAATATATACGCTTATATTAGAATTAATATATTTATGTAATTCTTCATACTTAGAAATAATAGTATAGTTTTGCTTTTGTATATCTTCAACTTTTTCACCAAACTTTTTATTTAACAGTAATTCAATATTTTTTTTATTAATAGCATAACAACTTTTTTTATATACAATATCAAATAGTTCAGATTTTATTTTTTTCTCATCAATATATAGAAGTTTAATATTTAGTTTATCTAGTATTTTTCTAGCCTTTCCTATTTTTTTATTTTTAAAAATTCTACAAAAACACTTACAATTATTAACTTCATCTATAAAATTTTGATTGTTTCCTAGACAGTTTTCTATATCATTTATGTCTGCATATATTAATATCCTATTTAATAATTTATCTTTATATGTGTTGGATAAATGCTGATTCAATTCATCCAACATTTCACTACAATATTTTACAAAGTATGTAATAAAAGCTATATTCATTTTTTTAGTTACAATATATTCTTTTATAAACTCTATTCCATAATCATTATTATTGAGTTGTTTAAATACATTCCTTAATTTTAAATCGTATTTACTTGCATTTCTCAACATATAATCTAGTAAATCAAAATTTAAAATTTCATGTTTTGAAAAATTTTCATCCTCAAAATACTCAATTATATTTTTTTCATTGTATAATTTATAATTATAACTTGTTAATATTTGATTATTAACATTTAATATAAAATTTTTATCTTCTATCTTCAAAGTAGTTGGATAAAAGTAGTTTATATATTCTCTATAAGACTCATCTATGTATCCATTCTTAAGTAAATATGTTAATACAACCATCTTGTCTGGTAAATTATAATATTTTTTAATTCCATATTCATTAATTATTTCTGATACTTTATTATTCTTTATTCTTAATATTTTATTATCCAGCATATTAAGTTCTTCAGTTTTTTGATTTATAATTTTTTGTAACTCATCTGTAGTATATTCTATTTTTTCATCTATATCAGGTATGATATTTGCAATATATTGTTTGTTAGTACTATTTAATCCTACTGATATATTTTTTAATTTTTCAGTAGTATTTATGCTAGTATCTTCTAGAAAAGCATCGATAGAAGAATATCTTACATTATTTATGTAAAAATTAGAATACCCTGAATATCTTTGTGTTATATATGTCCAAACTATTCTTTTAAAGTCATCTACATTTTTTACATTATGTTCGTTATTTAATTTTTCAATTTCTGATTGTAACAGATTATATTTATTTTGCAAGTCAGATAAAATATTTTGTAAATTTTTTTCCTTATTATTAAGTATTTCATATAAAATACCATTATTATTCTGAAGATTCGAAAAATCTTCCGGAAATAAGTTTTTATATAAAATTATTGAAAACAATTTTTTAACATCATATTCAACATTAATTTGTTGTGAATATATATTAAATTCATTTATAATAGAATTTAATAATCTCATATCATCTATATAAAGAGTTATATTATTTAAAAACCTTGAATCTGATAGTTTTTCTTTATATGGCATGTCTTTTATTATCTCTACTAATTTATCTTTTGAATTGTTAGAATTAATAATTGGTATTACAGGAATAATAAACTCAAAAAACTTTGTTCTTTCCTTGTCATCTGGAAACACATCATCTTTTACAGCATATATAAATGTAATCTTATCCTTTTTTATTATTTTAGAATTATTTAGTAATGTGTTCATCTCTCTTAATTTTACAAATAGTCCAGAATAATTTTTTAGCCTATCTAAATCTTCAAATATAACAATATCATATTTAGTTACTTCAAAAAAATATATAATTTCATCAATATATTTGTTAAATATTGATTCTTTGGTTTGCTTATCTTTAGGAGTAACTTCTAATTCTATATCATTCCTCTTGATAGTTAATTTACATGAAATATTAACGATAATCTTATAAAAAACATTCAATATATATAGGATTGTAATTATGTTAAATATCGTAACTATCAATTTAATTATAAAATTTAATATATTATCCAATTTATTATTGAAAAATATAAAATTATAGCCCAACTTATCAGCAATAAAATTTTTAGTATTAATAAAAATTTCTGGATTTATAACCCAAATTACTGAAATGATAAGTAATATCATTAATAGTATCTTCAACCATAAATTTCTATTCAGATTATTAATTTTTTTAAAACGCGAAAATGGTGTTTTATTTACTTTCTCTTTATAAAATAACTGTTGCAATATACTTTTTTCTATAATATTGTCATCCTTTTTATAATCTTTTTGATCAAACGTTGCTAAAGAAATATTTAAAATTCTTTTTTTACTTTTAAATTTCTTTTGATATGTATTCAATATACTACTTTTACCTGATCCATAATTGCCAGTTATAGCAATGTTATTAATATTAGGCTCTTTTATTGCCCAATCTAAAGCAGCTAAATAAATATCAGAATTATTTGCTTTATCTGTTGGTGCTAAGCTATGAAATTTAATATTTTGGCTTACTTCTTTTTTTTCATTTTTTAACATAACTATCCTCCTATACTTTGCATTTTTATTTTTCTTTAGTATAAAAGGATTCCGTCATTATTCCAATCCTTCAAGCCTCTTCTTTATCTCTTCTGGAGAGGGTAGTAAATCTTTCATTTGTTCTGGTAAAGTATCTCTTATTTTATAAGTTGCTATTCCTATTGGTTTATCACTATCATTTAAAGCGTACTCTACAACAGTTCTATTTTTATTTTTACATATAATAATACCTATTGATGGATTTTCATGTTCCATCTTTACTTGCTTATCCAATGCAGTTAAATAAAATTGAAGTTGTCCTACAAATTCAGGCTTAAAATCTCCTATTTTCAGTTCAATTGCAACTAAACTTTTTAAACTTCTATGATATAATAATAAATCAATATAAAAATCATCTCCACCAACATTTATATGATATTGACTTCCCATAAAAGCAAAATTCCCACCCATTTCTTCAAGAAATGCCCTCATATTACTTATCAAACTTTCTTCCAATTCTCTTTCAGAATGTTGTTCAGAAAGTTCCATAAAATCAAATATATATTCATCTTTGACTGCCAATTTTGCTTGATTCACATACTTTTCTGGTAATGTTTCATCAAAATTAGTTTGATTGAGTAAATATTTTTCATAAGTCCTATTTTCTATATGATTAATCAATACATCTTTTGTCCAACCATATTTTTTAGTCATTTTTATATAAAACTCTCTTTCAAGCTGGTCTTTGCATTTCTCCATTATAGCTACATTCTTGCTCCAGCTTATTTCTGCCACTAATGGTGGCAGAATTTCGTTATCCTTGTATTCTACATATAAATTACGCATTCTCCATAAATTTCTTGAAGAAAAACCATGAACATCAGGAAATTCTTTTTTCAGTTCTTTTGATAATACTTCAACAATTGATTTTCCCCACCCTTTTTCTTGTTGTTGGTTATATATTTCCTGTCCAATTCCCCAATATAGATTTATTAGAGTTCTATTAACTTGTTTCATAGCTTCATATTGACTATTTCTAATTTTATTTTTAATTTCTCCTATAAAATCCTTGTAATCATCGCTAATTAAATTATTTTCCATAATTTAAAACTCTCCTTTTTCATTTACTCTTTACTATAAAACTTTCCAATCATAAATTATTTATTTTTTTGTGGAAATTGTTTTGCTAATCTTTCTAAATCTTTTGGTGATATCTTTCCACTTAACATATCCCCAAAAACACTTCCCATAACAGATGACATAGCATTTCCCATTAATTCCTCATTTTTTTCTTTTATTGCAGTTTCACTTTTTAGTTTTTGCATATCTATTTCGTGTTGATATTCTTTTTCTTTTAGTTCTTTTTCCATTTCATGTTTTTGTTTTAAACTTTCTATATCTATTTCATGTTGCTTAACCAATGTTTCTAAATCATTTTTATGCTGTGTTTCTAGTTTTTGAATTTCAACTTTAAAACCTTTTTTCGCTTGACAATATGCTATAATAGCAGTAATAATTGAAACAATGTATGGTGCAATATTTTTTATAAATTCCATCTTTATTCCTCCCAATCTTATTCATTCTCTGTCATCCATTTATACAAAGCATCCTCATCTAATTTGCCTTGTTTAAATAGCTTTATCTTTGCCTGTGCCTCTTTTTTCCATTTATCAAAATCTTTCTTTATCTTTCTATCTTCTTTATTCCTATAAACAACCATAACCTTCTGTTGATACATCTTTCTATATAAACCTAAAGCAGGAACACTCTCCAAATTCTTTTTATAATTTATAGTTGCACCTTTTTCTCTACAAGTTGCACTACCATCAACATTGGGTAAATCACAATATATTTCATTTTGCCTAAATGTTGGAATAAAGTACCTACCACAAATTTGGCAAGTTTTAATTGGTAGATTTTCTTGTCTTACAAGTTGATCTAATATTGTAAAGCAAATACTTCTTAATTTTGTACTTGTATAAACATTATGCAATTCTAAGTTTGGGTTTTTATCTTCAATACCTTTCATCAAATGTTCAATACTCTCATTGTGATGACGATTATGTATATTTATATAATTGTCTAAAATTACTTCCACATCTTGAGAATATGTATAAATATCGTTTTTTATTGCGTATGCAACAAACTTTGAAGATATAGACTGTTCCTTATATTCTTCATTTCCATTTAAGTTATATACAAAATCTACACATTTTCTAAAATTATCTTGCCATTCTAATAAATCATCTAAACATGTATTATAAATATCTTCTAACATATCCATAAATTCTATATCTGTTATAAATTCATCATTTTTCGAATATATGTAAGGTACATATTCTTTTATAAGTTCAAAACCATAGGCATAAAAGAAAGTATTATATGCAGATGCAAAAGAAGAAAAGTCAGCATTTAAAAAATTAATTAGTAACATTCCTATACTTTCTGCATAATGAATATAAATAGTTGAAGGATGTTTTATAATTTCCTTTTTTCTATTTAATTTTGTTTTAGAAATATCTTTTTCCAACTTTAAATATACTCTTGTTTCATCTCTCGTCTTTTCTTCATCATTTTCTTTGTCTGTATCTTTTCTCAGTACATTATATAAATATAATGGTGTTGAGTAATATTCTTCTTTTTCCTTTATATTAAACCATATATAAAAATCTTCTGATACTAAATGTGAAGGTAACTCTTTCATTTCTATTTCCTCCAAAAAAATTTTAGTAAAACATTTAAAATTGTATTGACAAATATAAATTATGATTATATGACAACAATATCAAATTTCATTGTAAGATTTTTCACAATATTATAATACAACATATAGTAAAAAATGTCAACAATGAAATAAAAAGTTAATTATAAAATGTAAGTTCCTATAGGATACTTATGTCAAAAATTTTACAAACAAAAAATCAACCATAGAAGGAGGCTAAATGAATATGAGTAATAAAGAGAAGATTTTAGATTTATATTATAATCAACATTTGAAACAAAATAAAATAGCAGGAATTGTTGGTACTACTACTCAATATGTTTCAAAGGTAGTAAGAACAAAGAAATAAAGAAGAAAAAGAAAAACGCAAAAAAGAAAATTCTGAAAATAGAAAAATTTATTTACAAGAATATTTTAAAACTTATAATAGACCAAAGAAAGATGACAACAGTTACGAGCAAATGATAGCACAACAAATTCAAGATTCAATGTAACTATCGTTTAGTAATAGTAACATTTCAAATTATGTTTTTGTAAAATGGAATTCATCTGCTTATCATACTAATAATAAAGGAAACTTAGTAATAGATAGAAAATTGAAAGTTGGATTTGATGTTCCAAAATCAGTAAATATGAATATTAAAATACCTGCACAGAAATATAAAAATAGATGTGTTTATAGTTATTAATGAGATTTATTAAAATTGTTTAATAAGTCTTTTTTATTTTAAATTTTAAAGAAAGGAGATCTGCCCTATGGGAAGTATTAAAGAAAATTATGAAATGATGTTTACTTCATATCCAGATTTAGTAAATATCAATCAATTAAAGGAAATGCTTGGAATTGGTATAACTCTTGCTTATAGATTAGTACGAAATAAAACAATAAAAGCACTTAAAGTTGGTAGACAATACAAAATACCAAAAAGAAATGTTATAGCATATTTAACAAATCAAAATGAAATATAGACTGGATTTAAAGTTATAAACATGGTATTATACCAATATCAATAGTAGGTTAAATCTAGTCTGTTATGAGAAAAGAAAGGAGTTTTAATGAATATAACAGCAAGCCTACAAATAAAAAATAATATTTATCAAGTTGTTTTAAATTATAAAGATATTAATGGTAAAAGAAAACAAAAATGGGTTTCAACAGGACTATCTGAAAAAGGTAATAATAAACGTTTAGCAAATCAAAAAATGCAAGAAATTTTAGCAGATTTTAAAGAAACTATTAATTGTACTACATCAAAGAACAATAAAAAATTATTTACTTTATATCTTAAAGAATGGTTGCTAGATATTAAAAATACTATTGAAGAAAACACTTATGATTCTTATAAAGTTATAGTGAATAAAATTTGCGATTATTTTGAAGATGAATAATTACTACTTAAAGATTTAAAACCTGTTCATATTCAAGAATTTTATACTACTTTATATGAAAAAAATTAACCGGAAATACAGTATTACATTATCATAATGTTATAAGAAAATCATTGCAAACTGCTCTAAAATTAGACTTAATATTAAGTAATCCTGCTGATAAAATTGAAAGACCGAAAAAAGAACAGTATATTGGTACTTTTTATTCTAAGGCTGAACTTAATACACTTTTTAGCTTAATAAAAGATGATCCTTTAAAAATAGTTATTTATCTTGCTAGTTTTTATGGATTGCGAAGAAGTGAAGTTTTAGGTTTAAGATGGGATGCATTTAATTTTGAAGATAAAACAATTACCATCAAACACAAAGCCATTGAAACCAGAAAAGATAATAAAAGAGTTATTCTTTTGAAGGATAAAACTAAAAATCAATCTAGTTATAGAACTTTACCATTAGTTGATGAGATTATCGTTCTTCTAAAAGAACACAAGAAACAAATTGATGAAAATGAAAAATTATGTGGAAACAGTTATAATAAACAATATTTAGATTATGTATGCGTCGATTCTACTGACAAATTATTTAGACCAGAATATGTTACAGACCATTTTACTTTGATTATGAAAAAGAATAAAGATGTTTTAAGAAAAATTACTTTTCATGGATTAAGGCATTCTTGTGCTAGTCTTTTACTTGCTAAAGGAATACCTATGAAAGAAATTCAAGATTGGCTTGGACATTCTACTTATTCTACTACTGCTAATATTTATGCCCATTTAGAAAAAGATACAAAAAATAAGTCTGCAAATGTTCTTTCAAATACTTTAACATTCGCAGATATTTAATTACTGGTTGGGGTAGTAAGATTCGAACTTACGAAATGACCGGGTCAGAGCCGGTTGCCTTACCACTTGGCGATACCCCAGTATTTTTAATATTATTAAATTAGTTAGATATTTGGTTAGATGTTTTATAAAATTTTCTTATTAATAAAACATCTAAGCCTTATATTTCAAGTATTTCATAAATTGTTGTTTTAGGGAAACCTACAAGAGTCAGAGTCCGATGCCTTACCGCTTGGCGATACCCCAATGTTTTTTCTATGTATACTATAATAGCACACTTTTATTAAAATGTCTATATATTGACAAGATATGTTATTATAATTATAGTTAATATTTAGTAATATTAATTAATTATATATAGAAAGAGTGGAATTTTGATGAACAAAAAAGAAATATTAAATAGATATTCAAATGAAGATGAAAAGATACTTATGGCTAAAGTAATGGATAAAATAGAATTTACAATAAATAGAAATACTATAGAAAATACGGACTTTTTAGACTTATATCAAAAGGAATTAGTAAAAGACTTACTAAGGAACATAGAGTTTAGTAATTATACTTTTTGGGGTGGAAGTGAGACAGCAGAAAGAGAAATTTTAATATTATATCCAGAAAAGCTAGAAGGAATATTAAAAAAAGAAGATGTTGCAGAAAAACTATTAAGCATTGTGAACGTAAATTTGCCAAATGAATTGAAAGGCGAATATAATCATAGAGATTATTTAGGGGCTATTATAAAATTAGGAGTAAAAAGGGAAAAAGTAGGAGACATATTTGTTAGAAATGATGGAGCAGATATAATTGTTTTAAAAGAAATAGAAGAATATTTGCTTACAAATTTAGGACAATTAACCAGATTTGGCAAGAGCCAAATAGACATTAAAGATATAAAAGACCTTGAAGAAATAGAAACAATAACTCAGAAAGTTCAAGTAATAATTCCTCAAATGAGATTAGATTGCATTGTTTCAGAATGTATAAGATGTTCAAGAGCGAAAGCAAGTGAAATAATAAAGCAAGAGAGGGTATTTGTAAATCATAAATTAGAAACAAAAAATTCCAAACTATTAAAAGAACAAGATATGATTACAATAAGAGGCAAGGGAAGATTCAAGATAAACACAATTTTGTCAAGAACAAAAAAAGATAAGATAGTGTTAGAAATTGAAAAATATGTATAAATATTTTAATATATAGTACAAAAATAATGTAGAATAAAATCGAAGAAAGCATATTATATATTAATAGTATTAAAAACAATACTATTGAGGAGGTAGAAAATATGCTAGAAAATAACTGCAGAAGAGCATTCAGATGTTGCATAGATATAGTAATATTTATAATTTCCATTTTACTAACTTTTGTAATAGGAGTTTTGGTAGGCGGAGCAACAGAATTGGCAACAGTAATAGGAACAGGTGGATTTATAGTACTAATAACAGTATTTGTACTATTTATTATAATTAGAGTTGTACAATTGTTATGCTGTAAAATAAAATGTTGTTAATTAAAAAAAGATATTGAAAAAAAATCTTGCATATTGTAAAATATATGCAAGATTTTTTATTGAAAAGGTTAAAAAAAATGGCAAATATAATAGATGGTAAATTGTTGGCTAGTAAAATAATGAAAAAGTTAAAAGAAGAAGTAAATAGTCTAAAACAAGAAGAAATTTGTCCTAAATTAGCGGTTATAATGGTAGGAAATGATAAGGCATCGGAAGTATATGTTCGAAACAAAAGCAAAGCATGTAACGAAGTAGGTATAGAATTTGAAGAGTTTATTCTAAAAGAAGATATAACTATGCAACAACTTCTAGCAATAATAGAAAAACTTAATAATAGAAAAGATATACATGGAATATTATTACAAAGTCCAATACCAAAACATTTGGACATTAGAAAAGCATTTAATACCATAAACTGCCAAAAAGATGTGGATGGATTTAACCCAATAAATATTGGAAAATTAATGATAGGAGAAGATACATTTATTTCTTGTACACCATATGGAGTTATAAAAATGCTAGAGGATAACAATATAAAAATAGAAGGAAAGAATGCAGTAGTAATAGGAAGAAGTAATATTGTTGGAAAACCATTAGCACAATGCTTGTTAAACAAGGATGCAACAGTAACAGTTTGTCATTCTAAAACCCAAAATTTGGAAGAAATAACAAGACAAGCAGACATATTGTTGGTGGCAATTGGCAAACCAGAATTTGTAACTGCTAAAATGGTAAAAGAAGGAGCAACAGTAATAGATATAGGAATAAACAGAAATGAGGAAGGAAAATTGGTAGGAGATGTGAAATTTGACGAAGTTTCACAAAAGGTACAATATATATCGCCAGTACCAGGCGGTGTTGGACCTATGACAATTGCAATGTTACTTAATAATGTAATAAAAGCAGCAAAACAACAAAATATAGGGGGCTAAAACTTAATAGTCCTCTTTTTTGATGCAATGATAAAAAATAGGTTAAATATTCAATTAGAGAAAGGAATTAATTAAAAAATGGAATATAAAATAATAAAGATTAATGAAAATGAATACCCTAAAAAATTAAAAAAAATATATGCACCGCCTCAAGAACTATATGTATTGGGAAATTCAGAGATACTTAATGAAAATAGTATTGCAATAGTAGGATGCAGAAATTGTTCAACATATGGAGCAAATATGGCAAAAAAGTTTGGATATGAATTATCAAAAAAAGGAATAAACATAATTAGTGGTTTAGCAAGAGGAATAGACACATATTCACATATAGGCAGTCTTATGGCAAATGGTAAAACAATAGCAGTTTTGGGGAGTGGATTGGATAAGATATATCCTGCGGAAAACAAAAAACTATGCAAGGCAATAATAGAAAAGGGAGGAGCAATAATAACAGAATTTCCAATGGGAACAAAGCCGGAAAAGACAAACTTTCCCATTAGAAATAGAATAATAAGTGGATTATCAGATGGAATACTTGTAATAGAAGCCAAAGAAAGAAGTGGAACATTAATAACAGTAGGGTATGGTTTAGAACAAGGAAAAGAAATCTTTGTAATACCGCGGAAATATAACAAGTGAGTTCTCTACAGGAACTAATAAACTAATAAAAGATGGCGCAAAAATTGTAATGTCTATAGAAGACGTATTAGAAGAACTGCAATAAGATTAAAATTTTGTCAAAAGTCTTTTCATTTTTAATATTATAATATATAATATATTAGTAATATTTTAATTGAGAAGGAAAGTTTTTTCCATCTAAATTAATGCCTTTAGAAAGGAATGAGATAAAAAATGAGATC
>ULNY01019540.1_pt1 | contig 52940 bp, 57 predicted proteins | sample 1952071 | NCBI WGS metagenome assembly ULNY01 (sample SAMEA4835589, study PRJEB28245) | human gut metagenome | biome: gut microbiome; material: fecal sample | place: Denmark | collected 2008 | reverse complement strand
GGTGCCTTTTATTTATTTGGCTGTGAATAGTAACTAAAAGTTCTGAATATATACGCAAATTTATACATAAATGATTGTTTTATATAGCTCTTTATGATAAAATACATCTGTTATCTAAAATACAAATATATCGTATATAATAATGTATTGAGCTAAGTAAGGAGATGTTACTATGAGTGATGTAAAAAACAATTATAAATTTTCAATAATAATCTCTGTGTATAATGTTGAAAAGTATATAAAAGAATCAATCGAATCAGTAATAAATCAAAGTATTGGTTTTATTGATAATGTGGAATTACTCTTAGTTGATGATGGTTCAACTGATAATTCTAAGGTAATATGTAAAGACTTTGAATCGAAATACCCAAATAATATACACTATTATTACAAATCAAATGGTGGAGCTTCATCTGCTAGAAATCTTGGAATTAAATATGCAAAAGGCGAATATTTAAATTTCTTAGATTCAGATGATTTATTACATAAAGATGCTCTTAAAGTCGTATATGATTTTTTTGAACAAAATAAAGATACAATAGACATTGTGACTTTACCTATAGAATGTTTTGAAAAGCAACAAGGATTATATCATAGATATTTAAAGTTTGGAAATAAATCTCGTATTGTTGATTTAGAAATTACACCTCAGGACTATATATTTTCTGCTGCGGCTTCATTTTATAAAAAGTCCTTATTTAAAGAATATAAATTCAATACAAATTTAAAGTTAGCTGAGGATTTATACTTTAATACAAAATTATTTTTAAAAAATTCAAAATTCGGAATAATTTCACATACTGATGCAGTTTATTATTATAGAAAAAGATATTCTAATAATTCAATAACAAATACAAACGAGTATGCTGAATTTTGGCTAGTTGATGTATTAGATTATGTGTATAAAGGTTTACTTCGTGATTCGAAAAAAATTAGGAAAAATATTCCTATCTTTTTACAATATATATTTATATATAACATTGTAAAACGAATGGATACACCAAATTTTGTAACTAAAACCACACTAAACAAATTCTATAGACTATGCGAAAATATACTAAGTAATGTTACTGATGATGTCATAATGACGTATAACTTTAACGATAATTATTATCTACTAATAATGCTATTAATGTTCAAAAATAAAGATTATGATATAAAAAAATTAGTATATATTGATAGTCAAAATAATATTTGTATAAAAGGTAAAACAATAAAGAATTTACAAGAGTATAGTATTCAAATAAGTAGTATAAAAATTCAAGATGATGAATTATATATAAATGCATATTTTAGTGATGTTATAACAGACAATTTTAAATTAGTTTGTGAGCATAATTTAGGAACTAAAATTAATATAGAACTTACAGAAAGTGATAACATATTTATGCAAAGAAGATTCTTTGATTTTGTGATCGGAAAAACATATATTGCAACTGCTAAAATTCCTGTTACAAAAAGTGGAGAATATACAATTAAACTTATAACTAATAATTCTGAAATACCTTTACAAATAAAAAATATATATGGAGACGACAGTATATTATTAAATAAAACTTACAATACAACTGCAGGTGAATGTGAATTACATATAAATAATCACTTAATTATTATTAATCTAAATGATTAGAAAAATGTCATGTATTTTTGTAAAAAATGCATGACATTTTTTATTTTATATTTTTGTTGAAATATATACATTTATCAAAATTAATGTAATTCTAACAGCGTTACATATAACACTCTCTATTTGTTTACATTATAACTTTTATAGTGTATATATTTAATATAAAAAGGAGTTGATAACATGGACAAAAAGGCACTTGGCCGCAAATTGAAAAAATATAGAGAAAAATCTAAACTAACTCAAGCAAAACTTGCAGAAAAAATAGGGAAAGGAAAAAATTATATCAGTGACATAGAAAGAGGTATAAAAACACCTAGCTTAGATGTTTTTGTAGCATTAGCAAGTACTCTGAATGCAAGTACTGATTATTTATTAAAAGAATCCTTGCATTTTGAAATTTCAGAACCTAAAAGACGCTATTATACAGATAAACAACTAAGTGCTTTAGATAAAATACATGAAATTTATGTAGAAAATTTTGAAAAATAAATAAAATAACTCCTCACATACTAATTGTGTAATTATTAACACATATTATTTGTTTACCTTTTTAATTTTTTAGTGTATATTATATATAGTGAGGATGATTAAAGTGGAAAATAAAGTTATAAATAAAAAAATGTTTGGCAAAAAAGTTAAAGAATCTAGAATAAAAATTGATATGACACAGTTTGAACTGGCTGAAAAAATTGGAGTTTCACAAAATTTTTTAGGAGATATTGAGCGTGGAATAAAACTTCCAAGTCTTTCAAAATTAATCTTACTTTCAAATACTTTAAAAGTAAGTCTTGACTATTTATTTGCAGATTCTCTTGATAATTATGTATGTGAAGCAACAGAAGTATATTATACTGATAAACAATTAGCAATAATCAATAATGTTATAAAAACAATTAATAATAATTTTTAAAGCAAAAATAAGGAGATGTTTTCTCCTTATTTTTGCTTTATTTTAAAGAATTCTAATGAATTTTTATATACTTTTTCGCAGACATATTCTACATCCATTTCTTTATACTCAGCAAGCTTTTTACAAATTATTGGTAAATTTGCTGAAGTATTTATTGTTCCCCTATAAGGTTCAGGTGAAAGATATGGACAATCTGTTTCTATTACCATTTGATTAATTGGTATCGCTTTAATATATTTCCCAAAAGATGAGTTCCTTTTATACGTTATATTGCCACCAAATGCCACGCTATATCCTTCATTTAATACCATCCTTACCAAATCATCTGTAGGATGAAAACAATGAAATAGAAGTCCAAATTGAGGCTTATTTTCTCTTAAAATATTATATGTATCTAAAGATGCATCTCTTGTATGAATTATTACTGGTAATTTTAAAGCATTTGCCATTTCTATTTGTTCTATAAATAAATCAGCCTGCTGCAATTTATTATCGCTAACAAAAGCATAATCTAATCCAATTTCACCAATTCCAACAATCTTTTTATTATTAGAATTAGCTTGATAAATATCATATATATCAATTGCTTTATCATTTCCAACATCATGTGGATGTACACCTATAGTTGTATATATGTAGCTATATTTATTGGCAAGCTCAAGTGACCTATCAGAACTTTCTTTATTATATCCAATATTAACAATATAATCTACTCCTGTTTGCTTACACTTATCTAAGACCTCATCTAAATTATCTTTAAATACTTCATCATTATAATGTGCATGAGTATCTATATATTTCACTATCTCACCCCCTATTTTGTTGGTAAAGTTATGCTAACCTCAGTTCCTTGATTAACTTCACTTCTAATATTTATAGTACCATTATTTCCATCTATTATTTCTTTAACAATTGAAAGACCAAGACCTGTTCCACCCATTTTTCTTGAACGTGCTTTGTCAACTCTATAAAATCTTTCAAATATTCTACTTAAGTCTTTTTGTGGTATTCCTATTCCATTATCTATTATTTTAACATATGCATTATCTTTATTAATTGAACCGACATACACTCTAATTATTCCACCTTCTGGGGTATATTTAATACTATTACTTATAATGTTCACTAAAACCTGTTCTATGGAATCTCTATCGGCGTATACATGTGGTGGTTTTACATTAACAACACATTCTAAAGTATGATTCTTTTCTTTAGCAGAAAGTTGCATTTTTTCACAAACATTTTGAGCCATTTCATCTATAGCAAACATCATTTTTTTCCAACTAACTTTTTTATAATCAAATCTTGATAATTGTAAAAGATCAGCAACTAATCTACCCATTCTGTTTGCTTCTTGATTTATTACCTTAGAAAATCTTATTATTTCTTGATATGTTAAATCACCATTCATTATAGTTTCTGAATAACCTTTTATTGAAGTTAAAGGAGTCTTTAATTCGTGTGAAACATTTGCAACAAATTCTTTTCGCATATCATCAAGCTTAACATTTTCTGTAATATTCCTTACAATCATAATTACACCCATGGGAGTAAGTCTATTACTGAAAAAAGGTATAAATATTATATTTAATGCGTTATCATCAACAACAGTTTTCATATCTATGCTTTTGTAATTTGGCAAATACATAATTTTATCAAAATCCAAATCTGATTCTAATTTTTTTATTATTTTATCAAAAGTATCATAACTATTATCAATCTTTAGTAATCTTTGTGCTGATTTATTCATATGAACGACCTGCCTAGTTATAGAGAAGGCAATAACACCATCAGCCATATGCTCAAGTATTATTTCAGTTTTACTCTGCTGACTATTTAAATCAAAATTATTCTTTTTAATCATTTCCATCATGCCGTTATATGAATCTATTGTCTCTTCTATCTCAGAAAATTTATTAATATTTTTAAGATGTTTAACATCAACTATTTTTCCGCTTGCAACCGTTCTCATAGACTTTTCTATTTTCTTTAGAGGAAAAGTAATTAGTCTAGATATAATTAAAGCTAATATTAAAGAAAATACAATAAATATGCACAGTACAAGTATGTTAGAAACAGAAAATATATTTTTTGTATCTAATACTTGAGATGATAGAAGTAAAGTAGTTATAAATACTATAACTACTACACTTACAAATCCTAATATCATACACGTCTTTATAGACATTTTCATATTATTACTTTTTCCTCCTTTATAGAGTTTTTGTCCAAATACTAATCAGAAATATAATAACCCATTCCTCTTTTTGTTTGTACATATTGTGGCTCTGCAGGATTTTTTTCAATCTTTTCTCTTAATCTTCTTATAGTAACATCAACTGTTCTTGCATCACCATAAAAATCGTATCCCCATACACCTTTTAAAATTTGCTCTCTAGTATATACCTGTGTTGGTTCTGAAGAAAGCATTTTTAGCAACTCAAATTCTTTTGGCGTTAAATCTATTTTTTTATCACCAATAATAGCAATATATTTTTCCGGATCTATTATCATATCTTTAATATATATTTTCTCATTACCTTTTTTGCTTGAATTAGATTCTGGTAAAACATGCTTTCTTAGATTAGCTTTAATTCTTGCAATTACTTCCCTTATACTAAAAGGTTTTGTCATATAGTCATCTGCACCTAACTCAAGTCCTATTATTTTATCAACAACTTCTTCTTTTGCAGTCAACATTATAATTGGACACACTAGACTTTTTCTAAGTTCTTTACAAACATTAAATCCATCTACTTTTGGAAGCATCAAGTCTAATAATATTAAATCTGGTTTAATAGATAAAGCTAGATTAATGGCTTCTTCTCCGTCATATGCTACTGCAGTTGAAAAACCTTCTTTTTCTAAGTTAAATTTTAATATATCAACTATAGGTTTCTCGTCATCCACAATTAAAATCTTCTTATCATTCATACATACACACCCCATCTTTTTAAACTAGATTTATTATATCATATATACAAAAAATTGGCTAGATTTTTGTCAAATAAATTTAATTTTTTTGTAATTGTATTGTAACTTTGTTATAACATATATTACTCTAATTATTTATTATTGTAATTTTAATATCTTCTTTACCCAATATTCTTATAACATTATTAACAAAAATATCATCTTTTTTTGAAATAACTATCTCTACTGTACTATTTTTATTATTAAAATTAACCCCCTTCAATCTTAATTTATTAATTAAATTATTAACAATTCCAACATTTCCATCTATTACTTTAATATTTTCACCAAATAAGTCTTTAAAATTTTCTTTAAATAAAGGAAAATGTGTACATCCAAGTACTACATGAGAATATTCCTTTATTCTTTTATTATCTATTATACTTTTTAAATAATTTTCAATATCATTCTTTGTAAAATTATTACTTTCTGCAAAAGTAACTAGTTTGTCTGCCGCTACTAAATCAACTTTATCATTAATATTTAAAGTTTCTATTAATTTTTTTAGTTTTTCTTCTGATATTGTTATACTTGTAGCACATACAAGTATTCTATTATGTATGTCATCAGCAGCAACTTTTACAGCTGGTTCTGTCCCTATGATAAAAATATTAGGATATTTTTTTCTCATATCAACTATTGAAAGTGATGTTGCTGTATTACAAGCTATTACAATAATTTTACAATCTCTTTTTACTAAATAATCAATACATTTTTCTATATATTTTTTTACATCTTCTTTTTTCTTTATTCCGTATGGTGCATTTGCATTATCAGCTAAATAGATATATTCACAATTTATTTTACTTAAAGCTTCTTTTAATACTGTAAGTCCACCAACACCAGAATCAAAAAAACCAATTTTCATAATTTTTAACTCCTTAGTATATTTTTTTAGTTTTTGTTAATAATATTATTAACTATGTTCATAGTTTTTATATATTAATTATTGTTACTTGGGCACGTTTTTAACGGGGAAGTAACAAGCAAAATAGGTGGATTGTTATAATTCCACCTATTTTATTAATTTTCGTAATTTGATCCTTCAATTGTTCCATATAATTTAATCATAATATCTTTAACATTATTATACTTTAACTCAAATGAAGAGTAATCTTCTCTGTTCTTTGTTATCTCTTTATCAGACATTTTAAATACAATTTTATCAAGAAGTGGAACTAAACTAAATATAACTGTACTATTGTAATCAATAAATTTGTCATTTGCTATACAATTATAACTTATAGTCATCTTACCACTAGTATTTACCTCAAAATCTTTAAGTTTATTAGCATATGGTAATAAGTTTAATATTTGATTTACTCTTTTAGTATCTGATATATATGTGTCAGTATAATTTTCTAGATATTTATCTCCAATATCTCTATTACCTGGGTTAACTAATTTAAAACTGTAATATACACTTCCAACATGCTTATATTTAACTTTTACTAAAAGTATATAAACAACATTATCTGTAAGATTTAAAGGTACAAAACAATTTTTTGATCTTCTTGTCTTATTTAACATAGATATCCAATTAAACTCCTGAGCCTCTTTATTTGAGTTTGAAACTAGATTTGTACTTGTCTCTACTGCATATACTTTTTCAACTACAATTGCTGGATCTTCTTTTACCTTGCCTACTGGTTTGCAAAAGAAAACAAGACCTGAATCACTGTTTGGATCTAATACAACAGTATTATCCATACTATATTTCCAAACCTCACTCATATTACTTGAAGAAAAAGCATCTTTTTTTAATGTATCAGCATACTCTTCTTTTATGCCTTTTGCACTTTCAGTGTATCCAAATTGTTTTACATATAATTCTGGAATCTCATAATCTCCATTACCTTTTAAAAAATATATAATAAATAACAATACTAATAATACTATAATTATTATCATTGCACGTTTTAAAAAAATCTCTTTTTCTTCACCATATAATACTTTCATATGTATACCTCTTATTTACATTTGACGTCTTCCCTCTAAAGCTTTTATAAGTGTTATTTCATCAGTATATTCAAGATCACCACCAACAGGAATTCCATGGGCAATTCTTGTTACAGTTATTCCTAATGGTTTTATAAGACGAGAAATATACATAGCAGTTGCTTCTCCTTCTACTGTAGGATTAGTAGCTAAAATAACTTCCTTTATCTTATCATCTTTTAATCTTTCTAACAATTCCTTAACTTTAATATCTCCAGCAGTTATATTATTCATTGGAGATATTGACCCATGTAATACATGATATTTCCCTTTATATTCATGAGTCTTCTCCATTGCAACTACATCTTTTACATTTTCAACTACACATATTACTGAATCATCCCTTTTATTACTTGCACATATTTCACAAGGATCAGATTCTGTTATATTATAACAAATAGAACAAAATTTAATTTTCTCCTTAGCTTCTATAAGTGCGTTTGCCATTTCTTCCGAAAAATTTTTAGGAGATTCTAGTACGAAAAAAGCAAGCCTTACTGCTGTTTTATGTCCAATTCCTGGTAAACGTTCAAATTGATTAATCAATTTAGTAATTGTCTCAGAGTACATATTGTCACCTAAAACATTCCAGGTATATTAAATTGCCCTAATTCAGATTGCATCATAGCATCTGCCTTATTAAGTGCTTCATTTACTGCAGCTAAAACTAAATCTTGTAGCATCTCAACATCTTCTGGATCTACAACTTCTTTTTTTATTATTATCTCTTTAATTTCTTTATTTCCAGTAGCTTTTACAACAACTGCACCACCACCTGCTGAAGTTTCTATTTCTTTAGCAGCTACTGCTTCTTGTTTTTCTTGCATCTCCTTTTGCATTTTTTGTGCTTGTCTTAATATGTTTTGCATATTTCCCATGCCTCCACCTGGGAATCCTCCAAATTTAGCCATTTTAATCATCCTTTCTATACTATCATATTATATTATATAATTTTATTTTTATCAATCAAGTGAAGTATAATTTACATCATTTTTCATCAAAATTTTTTCAATTTTTGTTGAATCGTCTTTCTTTTCTTCTTTAAGCCTAATAATTACATTTTTGTGTACACCATATTTTTCTTCATATATATTTTCTAATTCGGCTATATTTTCTTGTATTATTAATATAGAATAAGCAAATGAGTTATTAGTAATGAAAATTAAAGAATTAGAATTTTCATAAGCTTTTGCACTTGCAAGTGATGAATATAATTTTAATTTTCCTTTAGAAACTACATCCTTTTTAAAATTTTCTATATCTGCAAATGGTGTTGCTTCTTTAGTATCTTCTTCTTTATCTTCTTCTACTTTTGCAATTTTAATTTGATCATTTGAAACTTTAGGAACACTTTTTACAATTGATGATTTTTTTAACTTTTCTATTTCTGCTTCTAAGTACGAAATCTTATTTAATAATGGAGTCATGTTATTTAAATCATTACCTTTGTTTTCAGACTGCATATTACTCTTTATAGAACACAACTCTACAATTGTTGATTTTAATACAATTACAGGTCTTGATGTAAGCCTTAAATCATTATCTAATTTAGAAAGTCTATCTATAATATATATATATCTTGAAGTATCTTCTTTGCTTTCGACAAGTCTATCCAAAAACTTTTCAGTAACTTGATAATTAAATTGTCTTAGATCTTTTCCTCTATTAACTATATCATCAACTATAGAAATTGCTGCAGTTGCATTTAACTGCAAAATATTTTCAACCATATTGTTAATTATATTATCATCGATTGCACCTATAATTCTTAATACATCTTCATACTTTAAAATTTCTTTAGACTCAGATACACATCTTTCTAAGACACTTATTGCATCTCTCATACCACCATCAGCAATTTTAGCAATATATTTTAATGCATTCTCTTCATATTTTATATTCTCTAAGTCTAATATACTAACTAATTTTTTACATATATTTTCTTCTGATATTCTGCCAAATTCAAATCTTAGACATCTAGAAAGTATAGTGACAGGTATTTTATGTTGTTCCGTAGTAGCAAGAATAAATACAACATTTTCAGGTGGTTCTTCTAAAGTTTTTAATAAAGCATTAAATGCGCTTGTTGTAAGCATATGTGCTTCATCTATAATATATACCCTATATTTTACATCTATAGTGGCATATACAACTTCTTGCCTTATCTGACGTATATTTTCTACGCTGTTATTAGATGCAGCATCCATTTCAATAACGTCAGTAGTATTCCCATCTAAAATCCCTCTACAAACTTCACATTCATTACAAGGTTCACCATCTTTAGGATTTAAACAGTTTATTGCCCTTGCAAATACTTTAGCTGCACTTGTTTTTCCAGTACCACGACTACCACTAAAAATATATGCATGTGATATTTTTCCGGATTTAATTTGATTTTTTAATATTTTAGTAACATTTTCTTGACCCAGTATATTTTCAAAAGTTATTGGTCTATATTTTCTGTATAATGCTACATATGACATCCACAAATCACCTCATAAAAATACACCAAACACATAGAGTATTACGCTTATTGCTGCTTCCTTCCGGACCTGACAAGGTTCACGGTACTCTATTGTTTGGTGATGAAATAATTATACTACAAACAAACAATAAAATCAAGAGCTTTTTTACTTTACTGTAAATAAAAGATTGGCATTATCTAATCTAGTTACACTAGCACCATTTGTAATAAGAGTATCTTCTGGCATATCCAAACTAATTTTACAAGTATTTAATTTACCACTTTCTTCTACTATATTAAGATTAAATGTTATACTAAATTTAAACTCTTCAATTTTCCTATTTAGCAAATCTAGTATAGTTCCATCATATTTTATAACCTTGGTTTCACTTGGTACATTAACATTTTGTAAACAATTATTATTTGTTATTTTTAACTCTACGAAATATTGTTCGTCTTTTTTTTGTACATTTAAATCATATTTTCCTTCTTTATTAAAGCAGTCTATGCTATCTTCCTTACCTTCTTGCTTAATTTTTAATTCTCCTAATTTTTCAGGTGCAGTAGTAGAAATATTATCTATATACATACTTGATATATTAGAATTATTTGCAATTAAAAGTGACAGCTTATTTTCTTGTGTTATATTCATTACTATATTAGATAATTCAGTAACATTATCTTCTTGCGTTTCTTCAACAGTTATATATGATTCTAATACAGCATCATTAATCCTAAAATTACCTTGATTTACTTTTCCAGTATTATCTAAAAAATATATACATACAAGTATTATTAATGCTATTGATAATATTGTAATTAATAAAGTTATAATAGCTTTTTTCTTCTTCATATTCTTCCTCCAATATCTAAATTAATTATACTACACTAAGTAAAAAAATACAACAAATAGAGCTAAAGTTATATGCAATAACTTTAACTCTATCTACTAATCATCATTATTTGCCGTTCCAAAAAGTTCATCAAATTTTTTCTCTAATTCTTCTTGTAAATCAAAAGTTTTATTCTTTGGTTCTTCTTTTTGAACAGGTTCATTACTTACTTGAGACATTTCTATATTAATTTCTTCTTTTTTTATTTCTTCTTTTCTTTTCCTCATGTATTCTTCTGCAGCTTTTTTCCTTTTTTCTAAATGCTCTCTAACATCCATGATTTTTATTTCTACATCTTCTGTTTTTGGCATTTGTGTAATATCTTTAATTTCATATTGTTTAGCTACATCTCTTAATGGGTGATATTTAAAATACCAAGCCTTTTGAGCTCTAATAGGTTTTAATCCCCTTACAATTAATATTTCTTCATCAGATGGCAAACGTTTTAGTTCATCAACTGTCATAAGCTCTCTTCCTTGACGTTGTTCGCTAATAGAAACGCCTTGTTTTTCTCTTTCATCTTTATCTTTATTAATAGATTTACTCTTAAACTTAATTGTTTTTTGTCCTAAACTCTTAGAAAAATATTCACATGTTTTTATAGCCTGGCTACCTAAAAATAAATGTGTATCACAGTTACCCAATATATTTTCATAATTATCTTTATATAATGCTTCTAACTGGTCTAAACTTTGTACAACTATTGATATACTTATACCCAAACTTCTTGTTGTACTAAGCTTTTTATTAAAATCAGGTATTTGACCTATATTTGCAAATTCATCTAATAAGAAATACACTTGATTTTTTAATGTACCACCATTTCTATCAGCTTGTGCATATAGTTTTTGTAACATTAAACTAAAGAATATAGTAGAAATAAAATCATATGTACTATCTGACGCTGAAGTTATAACAAAAAGTGCTACTTTTTTATTTCCAAGATCATCAAAATTTATATTATTTGATGTTGTTATTCTTTGCATAGCAGGTGTATCAAAAGATGTTATTTTTGATATAGTTGAAATTACTATACTTTGTAAAGTTTTATCAGCAGCTGTGCTAAAGTTTTCATATTCTTTTCTACCTGGATGCTCTGGTTTTAACTCATCTATAAATAATTTTTTAAATACATCTGGATCAGCTCCACCTTGACGTATAATATTTAGACAACTAGAAATATTCTGTTCTTCTGGTGGTAATACAGATATTACATAATATATAGCTGCTTTTAAAAGCATTTTAGCTGTATCATCCCAGAAAGGATCATTACTACCTTGCCCTTTTGTTGCACCAGTTACTATAGTATGAGCTATTATATCTACACTTTGATGGTCAATAATATGAGAAAGTGGATTAAATCTATCACTATATTCAGGATTTACTAAGTTAAATGCTCTAACCTCATAACCATTTGCTTTTAAAAATCCAGATGTTTCTCTGTATAATTCTCCTTTAGGATCAGTGATAACATATGAACCAAGCATCTGCAATATATTTGGCTTTATATAACAAGCAGATTTACCAGCACCAGAACCACCGACAACTAATATGTTTTTATTTATTTTAACTTTTCTTAAGTCTGTTCCCAAATAATGCTTTCTACTAAGTATAAATCCAGATTTTCTATTTAATATTTCACTACCATCAGGAAGTTTATCAAATTCTTCTCCACCCTTACTCCAATCACTAGAACCGTTTTCTATTCCTTCATAATCAGAATCAGGTGACATTTTAATTTTCCAATATATAAATAATACAACAAATATAATTAGAGTCCAAAAACTCGCTTTCATGAACCCAACAAAATCAACGAATATAGCTGTAAAGAACTTAAAACTTGTTATACTTGGTAAAAAGTTATTAAGCACTGCCATAATCTTATCTATTGGTTTTGTTATATCTGTGACTTCATGTGCAGCTACAACAAATGCACCCACTATAACTATATCAATTATTAAAAAAGCAATTACAAACGGTATTATTTCTCTTTTTAACTTGTTAAACTTAAACTTTCCCATATATCTTTTCTCCTCTTGCCTATAACGACAAATAGTCTATATTAAAAATTAATATAGACTTTTTTTACATATAATATTATTAATATTATTAATCTTACTAACTATCATCATTTGTATCACCTAAATCTCATTATATTAACATATCATCTTCGCCAGGTAATTTGTTAATATCTCTTTTTACATTTGGTTCATTAATTTCATTTCTTTCTTGCATAGGTGTAATGTATAGTTGTGTTGCACCTAAAACATTTACCTTTCCATCTAAATTAGCTGCAATAGCAGATACTCTAATATTCATAATAAAATTTCCTCCCTTTACTACATCTATTACTACATTTAATTTTTATATATTAATCTTCAAAATTTAGCTCAAGTACTATATAAGGCCTGTTTGGAAGAATCTTACATCTTCCTTTAACTTTACCAGTAATCTCATCAGTATATAAAACTGGTTTTACTTCTTCACCTGTTTGAGTATCAATTATTGAAAAATGTCTTTTCATATTTGGTGTATACTCAACTTCTTTATATTCGACACCAGTTTGATTATATATTGTTCCGTAATTTAATGGAACATTTGACTCAGCTATTTTAAATCCTTCTTTAGTCAATTCACCAGTACTTAATATAGCCTTAGAATTAGTTAATGTCAAAAGAACAATAAGTTGTGGTTTATCATCACTTCTTATAACATTAAATGTTTTCTTAATCTTTCCTTCTTCTTGATTATCTATACTCTCAATTTTTTGCAAAGATAGTAGTGGCTTTCCTTTTTCATATTCAAGACCATTTTTTTCTACTACAAAAGCAATAGTTGTCATTCCTGGCATATCTACTATCTCAAATTTATTCATTTGTATTAAAGGTTCCATAAATACTTACCTCTTTCTTAGGCCCTTAAACCTAACATACTAATATTATACTATATTTTTTATATTTTTACAATAGTTTTGTGAATTTTTATCGTTATTTTTGATATTTTTTATGTTTACTGTTTCTTTGTTCCAACCTTGATAATCTGAGCTTGTGCATTATATGTATCACGTGATAGTTTTATAGTTTCTACAAACTTCCCATTAAGATACTTAGTTAGATATCCTTCTGAAACATATCCATTTACACCATTTGTAACAACAACTTGTTTACCTTCTGGTAAAGTATCATCATATATGTATTTTGTTGTATAGTTTATTGTTCTAAGATATTTACTACTTAAAGTTATATCATACTCAACTTCTTCCTTTGTACCATAAATACTTATATTTAAACTTCCATTACTACTATATGAAGTAACTATTTTAACTGGATATTTTCTTGTATTTTTAAATTTAAAATCTAAATTTGGTGAGTATACTGTTGCATCAAGACTTGGTTTTACATAACCAACTGGTAGGCCATGTTGATGTCTTTGCACTATCTCAAGATTTGCCATTAAAGCAACATCATATAAAGTAGAAGTTGTTTGGCATATACCTCCACCCATTTCATCAACAACTGTACCACCTTTAAATGTAGCAGCTGGTAAATATCCCTTAGCAGCTGTTGTATCACCAATTGTGTCATTATATGAGAATGTCTCACCAGGCATTATAACTTTATCATTAAGATAACTTAATGCTATTTTTAAATTATTTGACCTTGCATACTGACTAGGATCAAAATAAGTAGTAAGACCAGCTAATTTATCTTTATACATTTTATATGTTATTTCCTCTAACTTTACGTTAGGTTCTATAACTTTTAACTCAAATTCAATAACTTTTCCTTCGGCTTTATTTTCTTCTTTTTCAAGAAGTGATTTTAATTCATTAACATCAAAATCAAGTCCCACTACTTCTGATACCATTTTTATTGGATTACTAGTTTCATCAATATATGCATCTTTTGGATCTCTTTTAACTTTTGAATAAACTTCATCTAAATTTAATTCACTTGGTTTTTTCTGAGCAACATTTAATATAATATTAGTATCATTTGTGTTAGGATTTATATATGTACTAGCAAATTTATTAATTATGTTCTTTTTTTCCTCTTCATAATTAATTGAATTACCTGTTTTACCTCTTGTTATTATAAGTTTATATGTATTTTCATCTAGACTATACTTATCATTTTCTACTCTATCTTTTAAGCTCAAATCTATATTTATCATTTTTTCATCAAGTTTTTCTTCACTAAAACTATATTCTGGTTCAATATCAACTTTTGAAAAAAATGCTTTCATAATATTTACATTATCAGTAATTAGATTTCCAGTTCTTCCATACTCTAATACTTTTTTTGCAGTTGCTGGAATATTTATTGCAAAATCTACCTCTTCTGGAGTTATAGAAAATATATTATCTGTTCCTTGATAAATATCAAATTTCTTATCAGGTATATAATTTGCAAATTTTTCATTTAATTCTTGTGCTATTTGTTCTAAGCTTTTTCCGCTCATATCAATACCTAGAACATATAAATTTTTATATGCATTTGGATTTATTTTATTAATACACACAATACCACATATAAAAATAACAATTAATATTAAGATTAAAGAAACAATAAATATTATTTTTCTTTTTTTAGATTTTTTACTTCCATTTCGAACATTCTCTTTATGTTCTTCACTTTCTTCTTTGGGAGATACTTCTTCTTTTAATACAACATCCTCTTCTTTTACATCATCTATAAGTTCTTCTGTATCTTCCTTAGGTATTACTTTTTCTTCTATACTAAGCTTTTCTACTTCTTCATTTAAGCTCTCGTTATTTTCATTATTATCCATAAAATCCCCCAGTTCTAACTTATATTAGATTTTTATTCAAAATATAAAAAAATATTATAGTTAATATACAAATATTTTTATATTAACTTAATTAAACGTACATATTTATATACTTAAAGTATAATACAAAGCAAAATAATTGTCAATAATTTATATATAACTAATAAAAGTAGATTATGATACTTTCACTTCCACATTGCGTGTGCCAAACTTTGTATATCGTTAATTTTGATTTTTTTCATAATTAAAGATTCTCCTCTCGTATTATAATGTTTTGCTTTCTGTCAGTTGCAAAACATTACACATACCAAGGATTATTTGTCTACTTATCACTGAAACCTTTACCGTCCCAGATTATCTAGAGGGATTATAAAAACAAAAAGCCTACTATGCAGTAGGCTAAAGAGCATTTCATAAGCCGGATTCTGTTTTAAATAGTCATTTATCTAGAGTATATATCACTATATACTTCAAGCCGTCAACCACGAAAGACGACGGGCAGTCTTAACCTTTCTATTTTGACGTTGCACCAAGTGGGGTTTACACCATTTCTATGTCACCATAAAAATTCGTGAGCTCTTACCTCACGTTTTCACCCTTACCATAAAATGGCGGTTATTTTCTGTTGCACTTTCCTTAAGATCACTCTCACTAGACGTTATCTAGCACTATTGCCCTACGGTGTCCGGACTTTCCTCTTGCAAAATGCAAGCGACTATTAGAAATACTCTAATATTAATTATACCATAATTAGAATAAAAAATAAAGGAACTATGTAACTTTTCGCATAATTCCTTTATTTTTATTATTCTTCTAAATTAACTTCATCTTCCTTTGGTATTTTTGCAATATTCATTACCTTTCCACCATCTGAAGTTCTCATTAATGTTATTCCTTGTGTATTTCTACCAAGTACACTAATATCCTTTACATTTATACGTATTACAACTCCAGTATCTGTTATCATCATAACATCATCAGTATCATTTACAACTTTTATACCTATAATATGACCTGTTTTAGATGTAGTTTTATATGTTAATATACCTTTTCCGGCTCTTCCCTGACATCTATACTCTTCTACTTCAGTTCTCTTACCAAATCCATTTTCAGTTATTGCAAGAATATAATCTTTATTGTCAGCTATTGGTTCCATGCCAATTACTTTATCATCTTTTGAAAGCGTAATACCTTTTACTCCCATAGAAGTTCTACCAACAGCTCTTACTTCTTCTTCTGCAAATCTTATTGATAATCCACTTTGAGTCACCATAATAATATCATTAGAGCCATCTGTAAGTCTTACATCAATTAACTCATCATCTTCTTTTAGAGTTATACCTTGTATTCCTGTTTTTCTTATATTTGAGTACTCCTCAAGTTTTGTTTTCTTAATTAATCCATTTTTAGTAGCCATAAGAACATATAGATCACTTGAATAATCTTTAACAGGTATAACTGCAGCAATTTTTTCTCCTTGAGCAAGTTGCAATAGATTAACAATTGCTGTCCCTTTAGAAGTTCTACTTGCTTCAGGAAGTTCATATGCTTTTAATCTAAACGCCTTACCTGTATTAGTAAAGAACATAATATAATCATGAGTTGAAGTAACAAATAATTGTTCAACGAAGTCTTCTTCTCTAGTGTTCATTGCTGTTAAGCCTTTTCCACCTCTTTTTTGACTTCTATAAACATCTGCAGCAATTCTTTTTACATACCCAAAATGTGTAAGTGTAACAACATTAGTCTCCTCTTTTATTAGACTTTCAATATCGATATCACCTTCACCATGAGTAATTTCTGTCTTTCTTTCATCACCATATTTTTCTTTTATTTCTAATAATTCATTTCTAATAATATCTTTAACTAATTTCTCAGATGATAAAATTTCTCTTAAATGTGCTATTAATTTAACAAGTTCATTATACTCATTTTCAATTTTTTCTCTTTGTAGACCTTGAAGTGTTCTAAGTCTCATCTCAAGAATTGCATTGGCTTGAATTTCAGAAAGGCCAAAAGATTCCATTAATTTTTGTTGTGCATCATCATATGCAGAACGTATTATCTTTATTATCTCATCTATATGGTCAAGTGCAATTCTAAGCCCTTCTAATATGTGAAGTCTTGCTTCAGCTTTTGCAAGATCAAATTTTGTCCTTCTAATAACAACACTTTCTCTATGTTTTATATATTCAGCTAAAATTTCATTTAATTTTAAAATCCTTGGTTGTCCATCAACAATAGCAAGCATCAACATAGACTGCGTATTTTGTAATTGTGTATGTTTATATAATAAATTAAGAACTACATTTGGATTTGCATCTCTCTTCAAGTCGATAACAATTCTTAATCCTTCTCTATCAGATTCATCTCTTAAGTCAGAAATTCCCTCTATTGTTTTTAATTGAACTAATTTAGCTATATTTTCTACTAGAGCAGCTTTATTTACTTGATAAGGTATTTCAGTTACAATTATATGGAATCTACCTTTACTATCTTCTTCAATTTCAGCTCTAGCTCTTACACAAACTTTTCCTCTACCAGTAGTATATGCATTTTTTATACCTTCTTTTCCAAGTATTAAACCACCTGTAGGAAAATCAGGTCCTTTAATAAACGTCATCAACTCTTCATTTGTAATTTCAGGATTATCAAGTTGTGCTATTGTTCCATTTACAACCTCTGTTAAATTATGAGGAGGAATATTACATGCCATACCTACAGCTATACCATATGAACCATTTATAAGTAAATTAGGAAGTTTTGCTGGTAAAACTGATGGTTCTTTTAATCTATCATCGTAGTTTGGTACAAAATCCACAGTTTCTTTATCTAAATCAGTTAACATTTCTAAAGAAATTTTTTGTAATTTTGCTTCTGTATACCTCATTGCAGCTGGAGGATCATTATCAATTGACCCAAAGTTACCATGACCATTTACAAGAGGATATCTCATTGAGAAATCTTGTGATAAACGAACCAAAGCATCGTATATTGCAGCATCACCATGTGGATGGTAATTACCCATTACATCACCAACAATACTTGCTGATTTTCTGAAAGGTTTTTCTGGCCATAAAGACAATTCATTCATAACATAAAGAATTCTCCTATGTACAGGTTTTAACCCATCTCTTACATCTGGTAAAGCACGTGAGACAATTACACTCATGGCATAATCTATATATGATTTCTTCATTTCTTCTTCTATTTTAACAGGTACAATTTTTTGTGCCGATAAGAAGTTTTCATCGTTTAAATCCATTTGTATACCTCCATATTCTGTTACTCCTTTATTATACAAGAAAAAAAATAAAAAAGCAAGCAAAAATTCTTGAAAATTGTAGAATTTATGATATAATGTAAAAAAACTGAAACACTAAAAAAAGTTTTTAAAAGGGGTAAAATATGAAATACAAAAACTATTATGAAATATTAGATGTAACAAGAAAAAGTTCAATGCAAGAAATAAAATTATCATACAGGAAATTAGCAAAATTATATCATCCAGACACAAATAAATCAGAAGAAGCTGAAACAAAATTTAAAGATGTAAATGAAGCTTATGCAACTCTTACAAATGAAGAAAAAAGGAAAAGATATGATAGACAAGTAGCAAAACTTGGTTACGGTTTCACAGAAAATGACTCAAGTTTATCTAATGTAAAATATGAAATAAAATCTGGTGTTAATGTTATAAATGACTTGTTTACAACTATCTTGGGATTTAAAAAAGATGAGAACAGTCAAGCCTCTGATGGAAAGACTGAAAGAAAAGAAAAATTAAAACCTATAAAAGGTACTGACATCATAACTCATTTAGATGTGTCATTAGAAGAAGGATTTTTTGGTGTAGAAAAGAAAATCGCTATTAAATCATTTAAATCAGGAATGCAAACTTTTTCTGTTAACGTTCCAATAGGAATACAAAGTGGCGATAAAATAAGACTAGCTGCTTTAGGAAATCCTGGTAAAAATGGTGGCAAAAACGGTGACTTAATTATACATGTTAAGTTATTAGAAGATCAAAATTATAAATTAGATGGAATAAATTTAACTAATAAAATCACTGTTTCTCCTGCAATAGCTGCAATTGGAGGAAAAGTAAAACTACAAATATTTGATGAAAAATTAATTATTACATTACCAAAACATGTAAGAGATGGTGAACTTGTTAATGTACCTCAAAAAGGCTATATTTCTGAAGACGGTACAAGAGGAGACCTTATTTTAAAAGTACACATCGATTTACCAAGTAATATATCTGAACGTGAAGAAAAATTATATGAACAAATATTAAAAATAGAAAAAAGACGTAGTGAATCTAATGTATAAATATATTAAATAAAAGTGATATTAGCATTTGTTAATATCACTTTTTATGTTAAAGAATATTTCATGCCCATTTTTACAAGTGTAATATCCTTATTGGGTGGAAATACCGATATATATTTTTCACGTTTTAAGTTTGCCTTTAAATGTGAGGCTAAAATCTTTTTTACATTACATTCATTACTAAACAATTGATTTAATATATCTATCGTTTTGCCATGATAACCTTCAAGTGAAAAAAGTTCGTCTCTACAAGGATGACCGGAGTCAATAAGTACAACATTAGAATTTTTACAAAAAGATTTTACCTTTTCTGATACATATGCCATATCAGATGTATATACAAAACTTACATCTTCTCCAAGTATTTTAGTTGCATATGATTCACCTTTATGGACTGTTCTACAAAAACTAATTTCAAAAGCATCTATATAAATTTTAATATTTTCATTTAAAATATGTATATTAAAAACCTTATTAAAACGTTCTACAATCCAAAACATAAAACTTTTTTTAGGTAAATATATATCAACCTTTCCTTTTTTATTTAAGAGAAATTTAGCCAATTTAATAACATCCCATGAATGATCTAAATGATTATGAGATAAAATAATTAAGGAATTTTTTATTTCTTCATCACTCAAGTCTTTTTGCAATTTTTTAAAATTTCCATTTCCTAAATCAAATATTATTTTTCTACTCATTCCTTCTAATAAATAGCATGAACCAGGAAGTCCAACTGTATTTGGCGAATAATTACCATATACTTTTAAAGTAAGCATAACTCTTCCTCCATGTATTTATTATATGCAATTAAATAAATTATATTTTGAAAAAAAGATACTGATGTTTAAACATCAGTATTACATATTATATATTAAGTCTTTTTTTCTTTAATCTTATATCATCACCAACAAATTTACAAATTCTAAATTCACCTATAAGTCTTGATATAACTCTTTCATCATATCTTTCATATAGTTCATTTAAAGTTAAATTTGTTGATATTAATATTTTTTTATTATTTAACAATCTGGTATTTATTATATTAAATAATTCAGTATATTTATTATTTGTCATAGTCTCAGTTCCAAGATCATCTATTATTAATAAATCCACATCAAATATTTTATAATATTGTGATTTATCCGCGCCTTGTGAAAACTTAAACTCCATTATCTTATCCATAAAAATTGGAGCTGTTTGATAAATAACTGATTTAGTATTATCTAGCATTTTTTTTGCAATCGCATTTGCTAAGAATGTTTTTCCAAGTCCTGTATTTCCCACAAATAGTAAATTTTTTTGAGAAGGATTATCCACATTATCAACAAAATCAAGTGCAATTTTTTTTATGCTTTCAATATTTTGTCTTGGAGATTTTTTAATACCATACTTTTCATAATCAACATTATTTGAATAAAATCCCAAATCAAAAGTGTCGAAATTTTCTTCATCTATTTTTGATATATTGGTCTGTTTATATGTTTCATTAATTACTTTTTGTAAAAAGCAATGACAGTATTCTGTAGTCCCATTATTATTTATCACACCGGTATCATTACAATTTTTACATTCATAATTTGGTTCAAGCTCTTCTTTATCTATTCCAATTGATTTTAATTCTTTTTCAATTTTTTTATCGATATTTTCTAATTTAAGTTGCATATTATCTTGTTCTATTTGTCTATTTAATTCATCTAAGCGTAATATATTTTGGGTTATTTTTATAGCTAACATATTCTTTTCATTCTCTAATTCACCAAGTTTTGGATATTTCAAATAAATAGCTTCTCTTCTTGTCTTTGCATCTGCTAATGCCTTTTCTCTTTTGATATCATATTCTTTTTTTATTTTTAAATATGCATCACTATCCATAAAACGCTCCCTCCGAATTATACATTATCATAAAAGGATTCCAAATCCGTATAATTTCTTTGTTCGTAATTTTGAAATTTATTTTTTTCCTTTACAGTATTTTTCACATATTGCTTGCTACTTTCTTCAGCAGCTTTGGTTGCATTATCTAAATCTTTTACGTTTTTATATCCTTTTTTATGCCAGTTACTCAAAATTCCATTTATATAGCTTATAGTTGGATTAGCAATTGTGACTGTTCTTTTTAATGCTTCTTCTATCATTGCAAAATCATAATTGTACTCTTTTACCCAAGTATTTATATATTGCTCTTCATATTTAGTTATATTTCTATTTAACCTTAATGCTTTTACAATTTTTTGTTTTATCTTTTGCAAGCACTCATAGCTTTCTAAAAACTCTTCTAACTGTTCAAAAGTTTTTACTCCGCCATTATACCAGTTTTCAGCAACAGCATAGACATACTTTTTATTTAATGCGTTTCTTTCTTGACAGTAGTGAAATAATGCTATCATTACCTCTTCAGAAAAATTATAATTTTTAAATAAAGTACCAATATCTGTGTACCAGCCTAGTGACATGATTCCTTGAAAAAAAGACTCATTAATTGCTTCAGCAGCTGCAATTCTTTTTCTTTCCAATTCAGATTGAACTCTATTAATCTTAGGTTCTAATTTAGGTATATATGTTTTATTTACTTCCATTTCTTTTAAATCAGTAATAATAAAACCCTGTGAACTCTTTATTATTAATTCTTCTGCTTGCAATCTATCAAGTGCAAAATTTATTTCTTGTTCTGTTACACATAATTTTTTTGCTATATTTGTCTTATCAATCTCAGTACCATTTTTTGACAAATAAAGCATATATAAATATAACTTAATATCTATAGCCTCTAAACTGACCATATTATTTAATATAAAAAGATCTGCAACTGGTGTATCACATAATTCCATTTTATTTTTTTGTATAAATTTCATATAAAACTCTCCTAAGCTATATATTATATGATTATACCATTAGTTTTGTTTTTTTACAATATATTTTAATTTTTAATTATTCAAAATTTAAAATATATAACCCCATTTTTAAAGTCTATTATTGTCGAAATAAGTTTTATTTTGTAGAAAAATTCATTCTACACAAAAATAATTATATAATAAATATAAATTATTGTCAGTATATTTTTATATTTAAAAATATGGAGAGTTGATATATCTATAATTTTAGGAGGTACATATGAAAAGAATGCCTAAGTTAAAAAGATTTTTTGTACTTATGTTAGCTTTTGCGTTTTGTTTCTTAGCAACTGTTTCTGTATCTGCAACAAGCGTACAAAATAATGATGTTAAAGAAACAAATATCGCTTATAACCAGATCAGTACAAGAGCTATTAGTGGAACAGGTGGTTCATATGTTGATGGCTATGCTGAATTTACCATAAATTCTCCCGGTTGGAGTTTATGGGGAAACGCATTTATTGCTTCAGCTACTGTTTCAACTGCTGATATTTTTGTACAAATAATTAATCGCAATGGGAAAAATTGCATTCCAGGAGGGACAGTAAAAGTTTCACCAGGAGAAACCCTTACTCAAAATTTAAACTACACCAATGTAAGTGGTCCATACACAATCAAACTTATGACTTCTGGAACCGGGGCTGTTACTGTCACATTACGTGATGGATGGGTATAAAGTATAAATAAAAACAAAATATCAACTCTCCATTATTTTTATTAATTGTCCAAATTATATTAAAGATTATGAAAAAACAAGCTTAGTAAAAATACTAGGCTTGTTTTTTATTAATATATTATAATTTCGTTATTAACATCTTTTTCTTTTATTGATATTATTTCATTTATATTTTTACCATTACTAATAGTAGTATTATATGCAAAACCATCAATATTTTTTTGAGTGTTATACATAAGTGGGAATGTAGTAAAATTAGCAAATTTTTCATTAAAAGCCACTATATCATTCCATGTTTCAATAATCCTTGTATCCAAAACCATTCCAGTTTCTGATACTATAAAAAATTCTTCTCTTAAAAACTCGTCATTTTTATTTATTACCTTTACCACACTATATCCCATTTGTTTAGAAAAATCATTAGTATTTTCTTCTGAAAACGTATTTTTATTAAAATTTATATAAAGTACTACACTTAAAACTGATACTAACGCAATCAAAATCACCAAAGTATATAATATCTTTCTATCATTTTCCATATCATTTCACCCTTCTTATTTAAATCTATTTTATTGTTACTTCTTCAAAATTCAAATTGCTATATTCATTTAATACTTCTGAAATTTCTTTACCATTATTAATAGTCGTATTGTATTTTATACAATCTAAGTCTTTACTAACGTTATATATACTAGTTTCATTTATTATCTCATTATATTTAGAATTTAATGTATCACCATTATCACCTTTTAATGTGACTCTAGTATCAATAACTTTATCATCTATATTAGATATTACTAAAATTTCATATGATAAATCATTTTGCTTTGCTGATATTTGCGATACCTCATAATTACGTTTAATAGTATTTTCTGTCGTTAAACCATTTCCAGTAGGTGTATTATTTACTAAAATTAATATAACCAAACATAGTTCTATAGCTGCAATTATTGCAAGTATAATATTAATTAATATTAAGACCTTCTTTTTCAAACCCCAAACCCCCTTTATTATTTAAATATAATTATACAAAATATATCAAAATTTTACAATAAGGTTGATTTTCTGTCTCTTTTTTTCGACAAAAATAGACAGAATTATTTTGCAGCCCATAAAAAAGTAAACACAATTTTGTGCTTACTTTACTAAAATTCTCTTACTATTAAATTTGGATCATCTTTTTTATTTTCTTTTATAATATCATGTACAGACTTACTATTATATATATTATCATTATATATGATATAATCTTCATTTTTTTCTACATTATATACTAACATTAAAAAACTATTTAATTCATTATATCTGTCTTCTATCTCGTCATTTTCATAGCCTGTTTCCACAATTCTAGTATCTACAACTATGTCCTTTGAATTAGTTATAAAAAACATTATTTTTTTTATCTTATCAGTCCCAGATGAAAGCTGAAATACCTTATATCCTCTTAAAGTATCAAAGTTTTTTACAATTTCTTCTTTTGCTATTGTACTTTTCCACTCTAAATAAAGTACTCCAGCTAATATAATTGCCAATATAATCATAGTAATAAAAATAAATAAAAATCTATTTTTATTTCTCATATTAATCACCTATAATAAATAACAACACTTATTATCTATTCCTTCCATATTATATTCTATTAACAACAACATCTTTAAGATTAGGATTATTCTCATAACTTTTAATGACTGTATCTACTAATTTACCATTATCTAAATTTAAATTATATTTAACATAATCATCTCCAGTTTCAATATTATAAACTATTGTACCCAATGACTTTAATTCTTCATAATGTTTTTTTACCCCTTCTGCATTATATCCTCTTTTTACCACTCTAGTATCTATAATTTTATCATCTCTAGTAGTAATCATAGTATATACATGTGAAATCCCATTTTTATTAGCAGATATTCTTACTATTTTATAATATCTTTCTATATACTGCTCTCTTGATGTTCTTTCTTGTTCTAATGATCTATATTTAAACCATTTTATTAGTAAAATTGTTTCAATTATAATTATTCCAAGTATTAGTATACTTAAAATAATTATAATAATTCTCTTATTCCTCACATTGTACCTCCTAAACTTATGATGTATATATTATTTTGAAAAATCACTTCTTTATATACTTTTCCCCATTTATATTACAAATATAATCTTTTTTTAAATAAATTTTTTTATTTTTATAAAATTTTAAAATTACAATAAATACATCATATATACTTTCATTTCCAATATTTATAAATACAACAATAAAAACTGGAGCGGTAAGAAATATAAATATATAAATTAAATATTCTAATTTAATATCTAATTTACTTATAAAAAATATTACAATAAATATATAAACTAATAATATGCATAATGACTTATAATCTATAATTCCAAGCCATTTATTTTCTCTTTTAAAATTAGAATAATTCCTTATTTTCTCCATAACTTAATCCTTAAATATATTTTTTACATTATTTTCATTTGATATTCTAGCTAATAACTCTTTAATAAAGATATTAAACTTATATATTAATGATATAGTCCCTACTAATATAATTTTATAAATTATATCGTTTTGATTTTTATATGCTAAAGGTATAAAAATAAGTAATTTTATGCCAATTTGTAATGTCAAATTAACAATTAACATTTTAACCCACATATTAAATATACCACTTGTTAAATTACTAGATAAGCATACAAAAGCAAGCGGAGATATAATTATTAAAAATATTACTGTTACATATCTTACTGAAAAACTAATAAGAATTGACACACTACCAAAAGATATAATCCCTTTTATTATTCCGTCCAAACTTACAAGATCTGTGTTAATTATATTTTCTATATTAATAATACTATCTTTTAAATTTTCAAATGTGACTTTTCTATTAATTAGATCAGAAGCATATGTATCAATACTTTCTCCTAATATTCCAAATATATTTAATATCTCTTCACATATATAATAACTAAAATTTACAATTATACAAACAATAATAATTCTTATTATAAATACATATATACTCTCTATTTTATTACCATTATATATACCTATTAATTGCTTAAAAACATAATATATAACAAAGAAAAGTATTAATGTATTTGCAATAATTACTAGTCCATTTACTTTATTTTCAAATACTATGTTTTTTAAAGGTTCTTCTTTTAAAATTTCAGGTCCTATTATAGTTAATTTATCAAGAGTTTTAAATATTTCTCCTTCAATAGATTTAAATACTTTCTCAAGTAAATAATTTAAATTAGTTATAATATCATTTGCTTCCATTATTTTATAACTGCCTCAATAAATTTTATTATTAAATCAATAGATAGTAGCATAGCATAACAAATAACCGAATTTACTATTATTTTTTTACCTTTAATCATTTTTTCTTCATCTCCAAAACTAAATTTTCTAAACATTATTCCAGTAGCTATAGCAACTCCAGCAGCTGGCGTAGCTAATTTTTCTAAATAAGATAATATTCTTTTTAAAGCAGTATTTAGTTTATTAACTAAAGTTGGAGATGAAGCAGCAAAAACATTATTACTAATAATTATTATTAAAAATACCAATGATATTATTTTAATACATTTGCTTACATTTATTCTTATTTTTATCCCTCCCATCTTTTTAAAATAACTTTATCATAGAAATACATTTTATCGCCATCTGAAAGCATACATGCACATTCAAAATTTTTTAAATATGTAGAAAAATATTCTTCTGTATACTTGTAATCAATTCTTTTATTAATAGAATAAGTCTTTGATAATCCGGTTTTAAAATTCTTAAATTTATTACTAAATAGACTGTATCTTACATTTTGGTTATTTTCAGAAAAACTTACCCCAGTAAGTTCTTTTTCTGTTTTTCCTAATTGTTTAATTATTTCACTTATCGTATAATTATCATCATTTCTAAGCCAAATTTTGTTCACTATATTTTGTAATATAACATTTACCGAATTTTTATCTTTAAGTCTGTTTAAAAGTGAAGAATAACTTTGAATACTTAAAATACTTATACATTTAAATTCTCTTGATAAAGAAAAAAAATTTGCATCTTCTAAATTAGCATATTCTTGGAATTCGTCGCAGATAAAAAACATTGGAATAAAATTCTCTTTTTTTGATAAAACTTGAGACTGAAAATCTAATTTCAAATATGTAGAAATTATTTGTGCTAATTTTTTATTTTCACCATAATTAATAGATAAAACTGTTATTTTATTATAAAAATCTGTAAAACTATTTCTTCCACAAAAAGTATCAAATATTTTATAGTCACTAACAAATATATCTGTTATTCTGGTTATTTCTGCTCTTATTATATTAATGGTCCTATCATCTAATCTTAGATATTCATTTTTTATATTATTAATAGCAGAATTTACATTAAATAAAGTAAAGTCGTCTAATTTATTATTTAATATTATTTCCTTTACCTGTTCTAATTTTTCTTCTAAATATTCATAATTTGTAACTATTTTATGCAATTTTGAAAAATCAACATAACCATTATATATTTTTATAATTGTTATAAAATCTCTAATATAAGATTCTGCTTTATCCAGCCAAAAAGAATCGGATATATTTTTTTCAGAAATTATATTTAATACTTTTTTCATTTTGTTGGCAATTTCGATACTTGAACTATTGTTAATATCTAAAGGATTATAACACACCTCTGAGTCTAATGAAATTTTACATACCTTATCTAATTTTCCATATTTACGTGCTACTTTATTTACAGTATTTATATAATTTCCTTTTATATCAATTATTACACCATAAATATCTTTACTAATCAACTCATCTAATAAATTAGTAATTACGCTACTAGTTTTTCCACTACCAATACTTCCAGTAATCAAAATATTTTGATATATCCCATTTCCTTTTATACTAACTTGCTTATTATCAGTGCTTTTACCGATTTTTAATTCTGTCTCTTCTACTTTTTCTTCCTTTATATTCTTTTTACTCTCCAAATATGTATATATTTTCCAAGAAACGTAATAATATAAGAATAAAGATAATATATAGTATAAAACCTTATAAAAGATAAAATTATTTGAAAGAATTGATGCGATATCTATATTTTTGTTAAATATTTTAATATATAAAAAGTTTGAAAGAAAAAATCTATATGTAAATGCTATTTTTATAAATAACATTGTAGTTCCTATAAGCAAGCTAACTAGAGCTTGCTTGATAAATTTAGGTGACTTTATAGAACTGAAAAAATTTGAAATTAGATTAAAATTTGAATTATGCCTACCAAAGCTGCTAGTTATATTTTGCAAATCATCTCTTTTTATATATTTTTCTAGCTTGGTTCCTGTTTCTTGAAATAAAAAGTGTCTGTCTACACAAGAATATAACTTTAAAGAGAAAAATATTAATAAGAATAAACTGTCTAATAGAAAAAACAATTCTTATCACCTAACACAATTTTAGCATTTTAAAGAAAAAGTGTCAATATTTTTAATTTTGTTCGACATTCTTAGTTAAAACTAGACCCCATTCGACATAAAATAAACTATACTAAAATTTAAAATTATATTAATTTTCACATTTTTTACACAAAAATTTTGAAAAAGTATTGACAATTACAAAAAAATATAGTATTATGTATTAGCAATACATTTTATGGGCCATTAGCTCAGTTGGCAGAGCACTTGACTTTTAATCAAGTTGTCCGCAGTTCGAATCTGCGATGGCTCACCATAAAATGAGGCCCGTTGGTCAATCGGTTAAGACATCGCCCTTTCACGGCGGAGTGAGGAGTTCGACTCTCCTACGGGTCACCAATGCTGGAATAGCTCAGTTGGTAGAGCAGCTGTCTTGTAAACAGCAGGTCCTCAGTTCGAATCTGAGTTTCAGCTCCATTTGAAAATAACTTACGGACTGTAGAAAGTTCGTAAGTTTTTATTTTATATAAAACGATAATATTCTCTTGCTACTTAGATTTATTCTATCTATTTTTATAGAACTTATCTCATCAACGTCGTCTAGAGTTACCTCTTCTAAATTAACGTTTCTACACCTATCTAATTTTTCTTCTAATTCTTTTACACTATATTTATTTTTCTGCTTTCTTATCTCCTAATAATTTTATCTTTTCTGCATTATTAAGTATGCCTAGTTGATATTTTGCAATTTCACTCAATATTTCAAATCCTTCTTCTTTTTCTTTTCCTTCTTTAATTAATTCTGCGTTATGCGATTCTAAATTAGATAATACTGTTAATTCATTTATTGTGGCATAATCTCTGATATTTGAATTTCTTGCTAAATTAGGATTTAATTCTCTCCATTTCTTAGCGGTTGTATTAAATATAGCTACATTTAAAATATCTGCTTCTTCTGCATACTTTATCCACTCTTTATTTTTGTAATAATCATTATCAGGTAATATATAATTTTTAATAGCCTCAGTATGAATAATATAATTATTTTTTGTTAAAATTCTTTTTACATCCCATTCTCTATTACTATTTTCTAATGTATTTAACCTTTCAAATTCTTTTATTAAGTATAACTTAAAAACAGGACTAATAGAAGAGGTAAATTCAAAAGCAATATCTTTATGAGCATAAGTTCCACCATATTTGCCACGTTTCGAATACATACCAATTGCATTTGTTTTATTACACCATTCAGTAACACTCAATGTAAAAGTATGAAGCCCTGATTCTTTTCTAAACCCGTCGAATTCGACGGAATTAAAGTTCGGATTATATATTGATTCCCAAGTTCCTAAAAATTCTAGGGTGATTCTATTTCTTAGCCAATTTCTAATAATATCATCTGATGTAGATTTTCCATCTTTAAATTTTGTAAAATCAGAAATACAAATATAATCGTTATCGTTTATATTTACTTTAATATTTTGAACTTCAATTATTCTATTTGACATATATTCACCTCTTTTCTATTTTTAACATAAATCTTGTAGAAAGATTCCAATGTCGTAATCAATCAATAAATCACTTTTTTACATTCATTTAATTCTATATGCTTAAGAAAGGCTAAATCTAATCTAGTTAAAGAATTATCTTTGTGAATGATTGTATTATTCTTTAATTTTTTTTCGTCCATAATATTGACTTATTATATTTTTGATAATATTATATCAAACATTTGTTTATTTTGCAATAATTATTGACACATAATTTTATTATATTATAATTTATGTAATAGATGATGGGGCAAATTATTTTTTGAACAAATTGTGAAAGGAATACTTTACAAATAACCTTGCTGTCCAATATTAAAAACACTCACTCTATTTTATATTTTAAACAATTATATATCACTTAATTTTTGCTATTTATTCCATTTCATACATAATTCAATCTCTTTTGTTTGATCATCAATATTTTGACTTATTATATAAAACCCTTCTTTTTTATAAAAATTAATTGCATTTTTATTTTTTTCATAAACTTCCAAAGTTAGTTCATTATGTTTTTCCTTACATTTATTAATTAATTGTTTTCCAATTCCATTATTTTGCATATCTTTAGTTACAAATATTCCAGCCACATAATCTTTTACAATCCCAACAAATCCTACAATCTTTTTTTCTTTTTCATACACATAAACCTCTGCTTTTAAAATCTCATTTTTAACATTTTCTATATTATTTTCCCAATATTGTTCAGGTATAAAATTATGTGCTTTTATATTTGTTTCAAGCCAAATATTCATAACTTCATTTATATCTTTTTCTTCTAATTTTCTAATCATTTCTTCTCTCCTATTTATAACCTATATAACTAATCTATACTTACTTTCTAAATAACAGAAAATATAGCTATAATAATTATACCTATTAAAAAAATAAATAGTCCTAATTTAGTTGTAGTTTTTATATCTTTTATAGTACACAATTCTAAATTTTTTTCACTAAAATATATTTCAACGGAATTATTCTTTATATTACCAGGAATATCATTTCTTGCAACTTGTACATTTTCAATAGAATTTGCTATAATCTTTTTATTATTATACTCATACTCTACCTTATAATTATATGAATCAAAACCTCTATTTCCTTTAATACAATTTCCATAGCCAATTATAGTACCTTTTGCACTTTTGCCAAATATAATTAAAAAAATTCTTTTATATAAAATAAATATTGATAAAACACATAAAATTATTCCAAAACAAATTCCAACAATATTCATACAATAACCCACCTAAAAAATTATAATTTATTATCTAAATCTAATTATTAAATTTTTAAATTTTTTATATAAAAATTTGTATACTAATAATCCTAAAATAGTCCCTAACGTATTTAATATTAAATCATCTACATCTGTTCCTCTATTTAAAAATAATTGGCACACTTCAATAAATAATGAAAACAAGAAGCCTACAATAATAATCTTTTTATCAGGAATTTCCCATAATAAAGGGATAAAGAATCCTATAGGCATAAACATAATTATATTTCCAAGAAAATTTATTATAAAATAATTTATATTTAAATTAATAAAAACCTCTCTATATGTTTCAAATAGTACTTTTAACGGTAGTAAATTTATTCCATGCTTTCCATTTTTTAAAATATTAATGTTACCATTTATTCCAAGTTCAATTTTTGGAATAACAGTTTGCGATGCTAAACCAACTATAAATATAACAAATATTAACAATGCAATTTCATGATACAAATTAAATTTTCTACTACTTTTTCTTAACATTAAAAATCTAACGATTAAATAAATAGGAACTGCTATAACCATATATGGAATCATATTTACAATATAATTACTTATTGCATTCATAACTTAACACTTTCTTAAATCATTATATCTCTAAATTAATATCATATTTATCATCAATTAAAACATACTCATTCCCATATTTTCTACACATGTCTAAATTATATTTATTTTCTTTTATTAGTTCATCTATTTTTATATCTTCTTGTTTTTTTCTGTTTTCTATAATATTTTCATACATCTTAATATTATCATAATTATTTCTTATATATTTTTCAGTCATTACTAAACAAATATATTTTATTTCTTTTAAATATTTTTTATTAAAATCATTTTTCCAATCAAACGGTATATAACATCCTTCTATTTTTATATTTTGATTATTTTCTATATTTATTTTTATAATTTCTTTTATTATTTTCCATAAGTATTTTGTTAATTTTTCATCATCTTTTACTGTTAATTTAGTATTTTTACTTCTTATAAGGCCCATTTTTAAGTGGTCTACTGATAGATAAGGAAATTTATACTTTTCTAATAACTTTTGTGCTAATAAAGTTTTTTCCTGTATGTGAACTTCCAGATATTAAAATTACCATTTTTCTCTCCTTTTAAAATTTTAATTTTACTATGTCTATATTAGCACAAATAATACTAATTATCAACATAGATATCTTTATAACAAAAAAATAAACACTAGTATAAAGAATACTAGTGTTGTTCTTACTAAAACTTTTTATATTTATTTTTTTACTTTTCTTACTATTGCAAGTGGAGTTTGTTCGTTTGTTTGACCCAATGGATTATCTTTAAATATTGCAGCCAAAATTTTATTATTTAATTTTTTATCTGATTTTCCTAGAACATTTACTCCTATATCATTAGCATCAATTACAACAGCCGCCTTTGCTTTTGTTATTTCTTGTAATTTTTTTGCAACTTTATCTGGATCTTTAGGAGCCATTTTAGCATAATTATTATATGGCGGAATTGTGTAACTACAAGGTCCATCTATCGCTTGAGCCTTTGGACCACAAATAACATAAAAAGCTCCTTTAATTCCAAAAGGTTTTGTAATAGCTGCTATAGCAGCAGCAAATAATATTCTTATTCTTCCAAGCTCTCTAATTGCAAGTTCCATAGTATATGGACTACCAAGCCCTATTCCAGCATCTGATTTATGCACGAACTTATACAAGAAGTTAGCTAATCTTGAAGGCTTTATATCTGATATTTTAAAAGCTCTCCCTTGAGAAATTGCAACAATTTTTTCACTAACATATATCATGTCATCTTCTTCTATAAAATCTCTTACATGTTCATTAATAATTTCATATATATTATCACCTGACATTATAAGTGGAAGTTTTATAGGAAATCTTTCATAAGAATCTTCTCCTACTTTTATAACTAATCCTTTTTTATCATTTGGTGAAAATTTAGTATATATATCTTCCTTTTTTACTTGTTTACCAACTAATTTATCTTCTAAATTAGACATCTCTTTAAGTTCTATATTTTCATTTTCTTCTTTCATAATTTCCTCTTTTCTTTTATTTACCAAATATTTCTGCATCAAATTTTGGTTTTAATCCTTTCATATCTTTATCTAAATGTGCAACTGATTGATAAAGATCGTGACCTGGGAATGGATTTGCTTCTAATATTAAAGCACTATCTTCAGTTATAACTACATCAAATCCTATATATCTTACATTTTCTATTTTAGCGGCACATTTTTTGGCAGTATCTAACGCGATTTCAAAATTAGGTAATTTAAATCCAACTATTTTTTCATGAGTTAAAGGATGTACATCATAAATAGTACCATCTTTTGAAATTGCTGGTTTAGTAATCACTCCATTTTCATTTACTACTGTAAACATACCTCCGTTATTAAAATTATCTACTGATTTTCCATTTCCTATTCTAAGAGCAGTAAATAATACTTTTACTTCATTTTCTTTTTTTAATGTTACTACTCTTAAAGTGTTTACAGAAGATGGATTTAAACTTGCTATTTTACTATTTTGTTTTACACATTCTTCAATTAATATTTGATTATTCTTTAATAAATCGTCATATATTTGTTTTATATTAGTATTTTCATCTAGGTTAATTTTATCTACGCCTTTTCCACACATTTCATCAACTGGTTTTACAATTATTGATTTATGTTTTTTGAAAAAAGTTTCAAATTCCTCAAAGCTTACTTCTGTCAAGCAAATCCAATCTCTTTTTACAAATTCATTATAATTTTTATTAAATTCTAATTTATTATCAACCTTTTTCATTGCCTCAGGGTCATTTAATAATTTAACGTAATTATTATTAACTCCTCTTGTTATATATGTAGCTCTTTGTTCTTCATTCAAATTATACATCTTAAACACTTTATAATCAACAAAACCAGCCATATATTTATATCCACAATGAATTATATCAAATAATACTAAAAACCTATTTTTCCCGGTTTCTTTACTTACTTCTTTTGCTGTATCGAACATATTAGAAAAATTCATACCTTTAATTCTTTTAAATAAATATTTAATTTTTTTCATATTTTCTCCTTGTTAATATACGTTAAGTATAATACAAAAGCCATTAAATGTCAATAATAAATAAAATCGAAAAATGACCAAAATATAATATTTTGATCACTTTAAGATATATTAACATTATTAATTTCATCTGGACTATAATCTTGAGGTTTTAACCCTAATTTATCCTTCATATAAAACAATACTATAAATAATATTACAGCACTCACAGCAGAGAACAATATGCATGCTACTGCACTTGTGGTATAATTTAATACTATACCTATTATAAATAACATTACCGTAGAACCAATATTTTCTGCCATATAGTAAACTGAAGTAATTTTTGTTCTTACTTTACTAGTAGTAAAGTTTAATACATATTTCTTTATTGCTACTCTATATGCACCTTGTATAAATCCTATAATTATTAGTAAAAATATTATAACTATTGTAACAGGTAAATTTAATTCGCAAGCATTACTTATAAGACCAATAGAAAGTAAAGTAGTTATATATATAAATGAAAAGAATGTTAAAGTTCTATTTTTTGTTTTAGATTCAATCATAAATAGTTGTTTCGCACCTATACCTACAAATATCGTACAAATACATATTATTATAGAATTAAGTTCTATACTTACACCCATTTCTAATATTATTGATTTATATAATGTTGTACTAACAGATACTATACCAGCAAATACACATGCAAAAAGTATAATTGCTTTTACCCTTTGCTTTTTTATTACCAATTTAAAATCATTAATAGTATCTCTTATCTTGTATTTTTTAGTTATCTTTTCACTTACGTTTGAGAATCTTAATGATATTATTAAACTAATTAAAGTATTTACAAAACAAAGTATTATTGGTAAATAATTATTTACCATAAACAAAGTTCCTGATAAAAATGCAGTGATTGCATCATAGTAATAATATCTAGAATTTGCCTTTCCCTCAGTTTTTGTAAATTCCTTCCTTTCTCCTGTATGTTTTAAAGAAGCATAAAGCAAAGTCCCTTCAGATAAACTTTTTAGAGTAAATCCTAAAGCTCCCATACACTCAGCAAAAACAAATATAATAAAATCATTAGCAAAAATATACACTAAACTTTGTAAAGATACTAAAATATTTCCTAAAATTATACTTTTTTTAAGTCCAATTCTTTCTGTTATCAAATTTGCAAATATTTGCCACAAAAATACAAAAAGTGTATAAAATCCATTAAAATACATTATTTGCGACATTGTAAAATTTTTAACTGTTGTAAAATATATTACAAAAATTGAATAATAAAATATAAAATCATACGCAAACATTTTATATCTTTTATATATTTTAATATTTTTCTCTAATTTTTCTAAATCCTTAGTTTCTTCCATAATCCACCTTCTTTTATTATATCATATAGTTATTTTTTTGTACATATTTTTATTTATATAATATTTTTTAAAACAATATTCAGACTAATAGCAGAAATGATTATTTGAAATGCCAATTGGCTTTACTCTGCATTGGAACAAATCAAAAAGCTTTAAAATATTTTGGAAAATTAAATATAGATACAAAAAATGAAATAAAATCATATATTCAAAATTGTACTGATAATAATGATACAATATTTAGAATAAATAACGCTATAGAATTTATGAACAAAGGAAATACTAATTTTTTTAATAAAATATTACTAAATTAACTCAATAAAAATATAACTATTATTAAAGTTAAACATTATAGATTATTTAGAAGACTATGTGGAAGATATATTTAAATACAACTATTGTTAAAGTTAAACAATACCACAATTTATAGTAGTACACAACACAGCAAAATTTAAATACAACTATTGTTAAAGTTAAACGTAAATTATAAAACAACTGGGAAAAATGTATTCGAATTTAAATACAACTATTGTTAAAGTTAAACACTTGCCGACGCACAAAAGCTAACAGGAGTTAAATAATTTAAATACAACTATTGTTAAAGTTAAACGGTTTATACATTATATATAAACCCATTAAAAACAGCATTTAAATACAACTATTGTTAAAGTTAAACACTACACCCTCTCATGTGTGTGACCTGCGTATTTTTATTTAAATACAACTATTGTTAAAGTTAAACTTAAAGTGCCCGTATTGTAAAAAAGAGGAGATAAAAATTTAAATACAACTATTGTTAAAGTTAAACGTAATTTGGAAATCAAAGAAATGTTAGAAAATTATAATTTAAATACAACTATTGTTAAAGTTAAACAGAAGTGACAGGTGATTATGTTGTTGAATTAATCGAATTTAAATACAACTATTGTTAAAGTTAAACTCAAATTTTGTTACTAAAGCATTTTTTAATTTTTCATTTAAATACAACTATTGTTAAAGTTAAACATAGTTTCATTTACTACACCTCTTTTGTTTTATAACATTTAAATACAACTATTGTTAAAGTTAAACAATTCGAATTTTATAGTTTCTCTAAAATCTGTCCATTTAAATACAACTATTGTTAAAGTTAAACTAGAAGAGATAAATAGAAAAATGGGGGTGAAGTAAAAATTTAAATACAACTATTGTTAAAGTTAAACTTAAATTGCACATACCAAAATCTTTATTGTAATACATTTAAATACAACTATTGTTAAAGTTAAACGTATAAAAAAATATTTTACAAGAATTATTAGAAGGATTTAAATACAACTATTGTTAAAGTTAAACCAAAAATAAATATTGATTGTTAGAAAACATAATAAATTTAAATACAACTATTGTTAAAGTTAAACGAGATAATAAATGGAAAAAGATATGTATGTATCGAATTTAAATACAACTATTGTTAAAGTTAAACTGGATGTTTACTTTCATATTCCTGTGCTATTTCTAAATTTAAATACAACTATTGTTAAAGTTAAACCTATTTTTGAATTAGAATTTTCTAAACATGTATATTATTTAAATACAACTATTGTTAAAGTTAAACACATCATCAAAATTATATTGCTTATTATAACCAATATTTAAATACAACTATTGTTAAAGTTAAACCAATTTGCAAATTTAATTGCAGTACCATTATCAGGATTTAAATACAACTATTGTTAAAGTTAAACTATTGGTTATTACTAAATATAGCACTATTATCTACTATTTAAATACAACTATTGTTAAAGTTAAACTCTATCTTCATCGGTCCATGTTTCAATTTGACCTTTATTTAAATACAACTATTGTTAAAGTTAAACGGGTTTGAAATACCAAACCGAAATGAACATGAGGAGATTTAAATACAACTATTGTTAAAGTTAAACCAGGTGCAGTTGTTAGTGGAACAATGGCAATTGCAAAATTTAAATACAACTATTGTTAAAGTTAAACTGCATCTTTATTTATTACACTAAAATTAATGTTAAATTTAAATACAACTATTGTTAAAGTTAAACGTTGTATTTGGAAGCTCTGCTCTTATTTTTAAGCCAATTTAAATACAACTATTGTTAAAGTTAAACACATGTAATTCATTTTTTAGTCTAAGTATGCTAGTCATTTAAATACAACTATTGTTAAAGTTAAACACAGTTATCTTTGCCCCTTCTATTGGTGTATTTGCATTTAAATACAACTATTGTTAAAGTTAAACCATTGAAAAATCAACATTCTATATTATAAAAATAACATATAAATAGCTAAAAATCAATATTCTATATAAAATTTTCCAGCAAATTTAACATTTTGTATTTACGCCATTTTACTGGGTTTGTTTAATTTTGCTGGAAAAATATATTATTTATTTGCTATAATATCTACTATTTTTATATAATCTTGTAATTCAAGTTCCTCGGCTCTTGCATTTAAAGAAATATTACATTCATTAAATAATTTTTCTAATTCTGGCTTACTCATATTTAAAAATTTAGTAGATTCTAAAGAATTAATTATTTTCTTTCTTCTTTGAGCAAAACTAGAATGTATTAATTTAAATAATAATTCTTCATCTTTTACAGTAAATCTTTTATTTTTTGTTATTTTTATAACTGCAGATGTAACATTTGGAGCTGGTATAAATGAATTATTTGGTACAATTAATTTTATATCACTAGTACCAAGATAATTAACCATTAATGTTAATATTCCGTAGTCTTTAGTTTTATTTTTTGCAACTATTCTTTCAGCAACTTCTTTTTGTACCATCACAGTTATTTCATTAATTCTATTTTCATTTTGTAATAATTTAAATATTATTGGAGTTGTTATATAATATGGTAAATTAGCAACAACTTTTATTTTTTCGAATTTTCTATTTAATTTATTTTCTATATTTTCAATTATTTCATCAACATTAACTTTTAATATATCATCATTTAATAAAATATAATTATTATTATTTTTAAATCTATCATTTAAAATATTTATCATATTATTATCTATTTCAACAAGTATTACATAAGCTGCTTTTTCCAATAAATATTCCGTTAAATTTCCAAGGCCAGGACCAATTTCAATAACTAAATCATTATTTGTAATTTCAGCTGATTTAACTATATTTTCAAGTATATTATCATCTATTAAAAAATTTTGTCCAAATCTTTTATTTGCTTTTATATTATTTATTCGCATTATATTTTTTGTTTTTTCTAATGTATTTTTCATATATTTATATTCTCCTTAAATGAATAATTGCCAGTAAAATACTGACAATTATTTAATTATTATATTGTACCTGTTGATAAAAGTTTATTTCTTGTAGCAATTATATTATTACTATATGCTCTATCTACAACTTGGAAAGTTCCAGTTTTATTACATAAATTATAATATATACCCTCACCCATATTATATGAGTTTAATGCATAAACTTCAACATCAGCCCCACTAGCAACATTTCTAGCAGTTCCAAAATATCTAGATAATAGATATGCACCTGCAGTCATATTATCATATGGATCAAAGAAATTACTTATTCCAAGTGTATTTCTAAGCCATGCATGATTTGTAGCATATATTTGGCAAAGTCCATAAGATGGATTTCCAGCTCCGCCATATGCATTTGGATTATATCCACTTTCTCTATACATTACAGCTAAAAATAATTCATATTGTAAACCATACTTTTTACATAGATTATATGCAAATTTTTGTTGTTCTACTGGTAAACTAATATTATATTGTTTAAATCCGCTATCAACTTCTGTTGAAACTGAATTTCTTGTAACACCACCTCTAGAAACAACGACTGGTAATTTTGTACCAACTTCTATAACTTGATTTTTAGCTTCAGAAATTACCTCGTTAGAAATTTGTGCTCTTTCTATTTCTTGACCATTGTCATATTTTACAATATAACGAATTGATCTTTGTCCTTCCACACCTTCTTGAAGAGTATTTTCAGTTCCTCTATCAATAGCTGGATTATTTCTTTTTTCTTCTTCAAATGGTATAGTTTCTATAACTTCTTCTACCTTAGCTGTCATAGGATTACTATATGAGTTAGACATTTCTTCCATATCTAACATAGCAAGATTAACTTCAGAAGTTATACTTATACTAATTCCATCTTCAAGTAAAGTTTCTTTAGAAGGTTCAACTTTATCATTATCCCCTAAAGATATCTTGTTTTGAATTAGAAAATCATTAACATCTGCTGCTAAAGTATTAATTGTTTGTTTCTTACCATAATAATCTAAAGTTATTGTTTTTAATTGCGTAGTTACTAAAAAGACACCAGCTGTAGCTATGCTTAGTACTAATATTAAAACTATAAGCGCCTTCTTAAAAATATGCAACTTACTTCCTTCCACAGAAACTCCTCCTTAGTCATGATTACATTATACTATAGTTTATTAACTTTGTCAAATTTTTGTTATTTTTTATGACACCTAAAAAAATAGTAAAAAATTAAGTTTTCCTTATCAAATCAGTACATTTACGCCTCATATATTATTTATATTACATTTGTTTGTTACATTTTAATTACATATATATTACAAATGTTACAACATTATATTTTTATAAAATATTGCATATGAATTATTTACATGTTAAAATAATAATATATTAATATATATGAAGGAGTGATTATAAATATGTGGATTTGGGTTATTTTAGGTATAATTTTAATTATTATAATATTAATAATTAGTCTATATAATAATTTAGTAAAAGCTAGTCAGAAAGTAAAAAATGCATGGGCACAAATTGATACACAATTAAAAAGGAGATTTGACTTAATTCCAAATTTAATAGAAACTGTAAAAAAATATATGGAACACGAAGAAAAAACATTAACTGAAATATCTAAAGCAAAAAACATGTTTAATGAAGCTTTAAAAATTGACGAAAAAGCAAATGCTAACGATATGTTAACAAATGGATTAAAAAATATATTTGCATTAGCAGAAGCATATCCAGAACTAAAAGCTAACCAAAATTTTGCATTACTTCAAGAAGAGCTATCAAAAACTGAAGATAAAATTGCTTTTTCAAGACAATTTTATAATGATACTGTTCAAATGTATAATACTTTAGTAATGACTTTCCCTACAAATTTATTTGCTAAAATATTTGGTTTTAAAGAAGAAAAATTCTTTGAAATAGAAAATAAATCAGAAAAAGAAAATGTTAAAGTTAAATTTTAATATTTGATAAATACATATTGTTATGATAAAATCATATAGAAAAATCTATATGATTTTTTTAGGAGGTTTTTAATGAAAGTTAGAGGTTTTGAAATATGTAAAGGGTTTGAAAATTATAATATTAATTTACCAGTAAGAAAAACTCGTAATTCAGTAGCATATGATATAGAGGCTTGTGAAGATACCATTATTCCATCAATTTGGAAAACTGTATTTTCTAATATAAAAAAGTTTCTTTCGGGAAATAAAGATTTTTTAGAAATAAAGCCAACACTTGTACCAACAGGAATATGTTCATATTTTGGAGAAGATGAAGTATTAATACTTGCAAATAAAAGTTCCTTTCCAATAAAAAAAGGACTTGTAATGTCAAACAGTATTGGTATTATTGAGAGTGATTATTATATGAATGAAACTAATTATGGACATTTGCAATTAACATATTATAATCTTTCATTTAAAGATGTAGTTATAAAAAAAGGGGAACCTGCAGGACAAGCATATTTTCAAAAATTTTTAATTGCTGATAATGACAACGCAACTGGTATTAGAAAAGGTGGATTTGGAAGCACATCAAAAGAATAATAATTATATATTTTTAATATATATGTTATTAGCATTGATTTAATAAATAATCTGTGCTAAAATATTCAAAGAAAAAAATAGACAGTATTTGTTATACAGATACTGTCTTTAGAAATATATTTTTATTAAGGAGATTAAATTTGAATAATTTATATATTTATATAAAAAATGCATATGTTGAAAATGTAATTAAATACGGAATGAAATTATCTGAATTTGCAGATAAGTTTTTAAAAATCTCAGGAACTGAAAAAGCAGGTATAACAGCTTATTTATCACCTAAAGATTCTGAGTTATATTATGACGATAATTATACTTGCATAAAAACATTAATAAGCAATATTAATATTTATGTATACAATAAATGCTTTGAAAATCATGATTTACCTAATTACTTCATTTCAAAATATGAAGATTATACATATGGTACTTATGAGGAACCAATTGCTTTCATTTATTCAACTATTTTACCTGAAAATATTTCGATATATAACAAAATTAAAGATACACCTTTACTTATACAAAATTCAAAAGAATATTTTTATGAAAGATCAATAAATGAAATGCTTGAAAATGATAAATTTACAAAATATGAATTATATCAAATTTTACTCATATTAGGTGAACAAAAAAAGATTTTCTCTACTACAAAAATTGATAATATAAAAATATATAAAGATAATATTAATGGTAATTTATATACGAAAAAAAGTAGCTTTTAATGCTACTTTTTTTCTATTAATAATACATCATATAAACTAAGAACATAATTTGTTTCTATTCCAATTGCCTTTTTTTCTTCTGAAGTTAAATTATCCACAATGCAAACACTATCACTAGCACTTACTATTTTTATAGGAATTTGTACATATCTACCTCCTGTAACTAAAGTAACATAGTCGTATTTATTATCCTCTGATCTTTTAATAGCTTCATTTGGTACAGCCATTCCTTCTTCTCTATTCCAGATAATATTTAAAGTTAATGATCTTTTATCAATTATATTTTCTATTCCATTAGTAATTGTAAATATTATATAATTATTTTCCTCATTTTTTATTGTTCTCAAAATAGTACCTGTAAACTCAAGTGGCTCTCTATCTATTGTTTTTATTGTATATTTTTTTCCTACTTCAATATACTCACTATTTTCATTAGCTGGAATTCTAACCACAAAATATGCATTAAAATTATCTACAATTTTAATTCCAAATTGATTTTTACTACTAGCAGAATATTGTTCGAAAATTTTATCAAATTGTTCTGTATTATATTTCAAAATATTATCAACATTTGCTACATTTTCTAGTTCATCTATTTTATAACTTACAACGCCAGATATAGGGGCTTTTATATTGTTTGAAGATTCTTTACTATTTTTCTCAATTTCCTCTCTTTTTTCTATTACTTCTCTTATTTTAGAACCAGCAGGGCTAAGTTGCCCAAGTATTACTATTTTTTTATATGAAAGTTCATCTATTTTTGTTTTGCATTCTTGCATTTTTAAATAAGAATTAGTACCTATAGCCTCTTTAGCAAGTTCTGATATCTGAGAATCTATATTTGCAATTTCAACAGAATAAGTAACAGGTAAGTCTTTTACCAATGTTTGAATATCACTATCTATGCTTTCAATTTGTTTTAAGTATTCATCATATCTGTCATTTTTATATATTGCTATTATTTCATCTTTTCCGACTCTTTTATCTTGCTCTATAATAGGTATAGCAGAACTTTGATTGTCCATATCTAGTACAGTTTCTTTCTTTAATACAATACCAACTGATTCGGAAATTTTTTCAACATAGCCATTTACTACCGTATAAGTTTGTTTTGGATTAAAGAACTTTACATAGCAAAATATACCTAATGCAATTAATACTACTAATATACAAGCAATAATAATATATCGCTTTTTCTTTAATAACTTATCATTTGATATTTTTTCTTTCATACATTACCTCTAATTGTTTAATACATTTAATATTTCACATATTAAAATATTTTTATCATCAGTTCCATCTAAAAAATATGGTGATAATTTATTTTTAAACCAAGTCATTTGCCTTTTTGAATATTTTCTAGTTTCAACTTTCAATTTTTCTATACATTCATCTAAAGTAGATTTTCCTTCAAAATATGGAAAAAACTCTTTATATCCAATTGCTTGCATACATGTAGAAGTTTTGTCTAAATTCATGTCATATAGTTTTTTAGCTTCATCAATTACACCATTTTTTACCATGATATCTACTCTTTCATTTATTCTTTTATATAGTAATTCTCTTTCTATATTTAAACAAAAAACATAAAAATCATATTTACTTTCTTGTTTTTTTCTGATCATTTCTTTTTGCATATGAGTAGATTTTAATTCTTTAGAATTTTTAGCAATCTCTAAAGCCCTTATAACTCTTTTTACATTATTTTTATGTATTAATTCTGCTGATTTAGGATCTATTTTTTGTAACATTTCATGTAAATACTCATTAGATTTTTCTTTAGCTAATTTTTCTAATTTATTTCTATATTCTACATCAATATCTTCATTTTCGAAATTCATATCTTCTACTACTGCACTAACATATAATCCGGTTCCACCTACAATTATTACTTTCTTTCCTTTTGAAAGTATCTCATCTATTTTATGATAGCATAATTCTTTAAAATCTGCAACACTAAATTTTTCATTAGGATTACATATATCTATAATATGGTGAGCCACCCCTTGTTTTTCTTCTTCCGTTACCTTTGCTGTACCTATATCTAATCCCTTATATATTTGCATTGAATCAGCTGAAATGATTTCTGCATTTATCTTTTTTGCAAGTTCAATACTAAGGCTTGTCTTTCCAGATGCAGTTGGTCCAACTATACATATAATCTTTTCTTTCATAACACTCTACTTTCTTAAAAATCTTCTTTCTATTTCATATTTAGATATTTCATAAGCCGTTGGTCTACCATGTGGACAAGTAAAAGGATTATCAAGTTTTACCATTTGATCTATTAATGCAATTTGTTCTTTAGTATCAAGTTTCATTCTTCCCTTTACTGCTGCTTTACATGCAAGTGTAGCTAAAAATCTAAACTCTTTTTCATCTTTTTGAGTCTTTGATGCACCAAGTAAATCATCTACTATATCCTTAAACATTGATTTATACTCAATATCATATCCTATATTTGGAACACCAGATATCTTTATAGTATTTTCATCAAAGTTTTCAAGAATAAATCCTGATTTTTCAAACATATCTAAATTTTGATCAACTATTTCTTTTTCTTTTGGTAATAATTCAACTAAAATTGGTATTAACAATAACTGAGATTGCTTCTCTTTAGAATAATATGCCTCTTTAATTTGTTCATATAATAATCTTTCATGAGCCGCATGTTGATCAATTATATACATTTTATCTTTTATTTGAATAATTATATATGTATCAAATACTTGTCCTACATATTTATACGCTAACTCTTCTTTTTCTAATATATCCACATTTTCATAATAATTATTATTAACTACATTATTCTCTTCTTTTGTTTCTACTAAAGGTATATCTGGTATTTCCTCAGGAGTATAAGTTTTATTTTCTTTTATTTGAGTATTTGTATTATATTCTTCTGTAGTTTCATCATTTATTACAGAAACTGGTTTTATTATTTCTGCTTGTTTTTTTATTTCTCTTGAAAAATCAAATTTTTTCTCTGGAATATACTCATTATTTTCTTTTTTTATTACTCCATTATTTAACAAATCTTTTGAAATTTGTTCAATCTTATTCACAGTTTCAACAGGTTTAATGTTTGTAAATGGACTAATTGTTCTTTCATTACTTTCCAAAGCATATCTTACTGCATAATACACTAAATCAAATATTTTTGATTCATCATCGAATTTTACTTCTAATTTTGCTGGATGAACATTTACATCTATATGCTCTGGATTAATAGAAACATTTAATATTACAAATGCAAATTTATTTATTGCATATTTTTGCTCACATGCTTTTTCAATTGCGGTACTTAATGTTTTATTCTTTATATATCTAGAATTAATATATGTAAATTGATGTGACCTTGTTGATCTTGATATATTTGGAAGTCCTATAACACCTTCAGCTTTCATATCATTTGACTCATAACTAATTGGAACAATATTTTGATAAATTTCTTTTCCAAAAATATCATACACAGTAGAACTTAAATCCCCATTTCCAGATGTTTGTATAATAGTTTTACCATTATTAATGTATTTAAAGCTAATATGTGGATTAGCAATTGCTGTTCTAATAATAACATCTTCAATATATCCAGCTTCAGTAAAATCTTTCTTTAAAAACTTAAACCTAGCTGGTACATTATAAAAAACATCTCTAACCTCTGTTTTTGTTCCAATATTAGAAGCTACTTGTTCAATAGATTTTATATTTCCTGCTTCTACATAAGCTCTTCTACCTATTTCTTCTTTTTCATTTCTACTAATTAAAGTGACTTTTGAGATTGCCGCAATAGATGCTAAAGCTTCACCTCTAAACCCCATTGAAGTAATATGTAACAAATCTTCTTCTTTTCTAATTTTACTTGTTGCATGTCTTTCAAAAGCAAGTTCAATATCATCACTTGCAAATCCAACTCCATTATCAGTTATTTTTATATAACTAATTCCACCTTTTTGTATTTCTACCGTAATTGCAGTGGCTTTTGCATCTATAGAGTTTTCTACTAATTCTTTCACAATAGATGCAGGTCTATCTACAACCTCACCAGCAGCAATTTTATTTATAGTATGTTCATCTAAAAGTACAATACTCCCCATATGTTCCCTTCTTTCTATACTCTATTTAACTTTTACATACTAATTATACTATTAAATCAATATATAATCAAATAAATATTTAATTTAAGCTATAATTTTAAAAAGCCATTATACAAACATAATGGCTTTTAATCTAATTTTTCTTTTAATCTATATAGTACTTCTAAAGCATCTTTTGGCGTAATTTCATCTAAATCTGTTTTTTCTAATATTCTGGTAATTTCAGCCATTTTATAATTAAACATATCAACTTGAATTTCTTCTGTTGTGATTTTTTTCTTCTTTTCTTGTATTGTTTTTTTAGCTAAATCAACATTTTCTAATTCTTTTAATATTTGTTTTGATCTTTGAATAACACTTTTCTTTATACCAGCTAATTTTGCAACATAAATACCATATGATTCATCTGCACCGCCTGGTGTAATTTTTCTTAAAAAAATTACATCATCACCTTTTTCTTTTACATCTACAGAATAATTTTTTACACCTTCGACCTTTCCTTCAAGTTCAATTAATTCATGATAATGTGTAGCAAATAAAGTTTTTGCTCCTATTTTTTCCTTATCTGCAACATACTCTACTGTAGCCCAAGCAATTGCAAGCCCATCATAAGTAGAAGTACCTCTACCAATTTCATCAAGTATAATAAGGCTATTTTTAGTAGCATTTTCAAGTATATTAGACAATTCTTGCATTTCTACCATAAAAGTTGACTGCCCCATTGCTAAATCATCAGATGCACCAATTCTAGTAAATATTCTATCAACAATTGATACTTTAGCACTATCAGCTGGTACAAAAGAACCAAGTTGTGCCATATAAGTTATAATAGCCACTTGTCTCATATAAGTAGATTTACCAGCCATATTAGGACCAGTTATTATTAAAAATCTATCCGAATCATTATTCATATATACATCATTTGGAATAAATTCATCATTTTTTAAGGCTTTTTCTACAACAGCATGTCTACCATTTTTTATATCTATATTCCCATCTGTAGTAATCTCAGGTTTTACATATCTATTATTTATTGCAACAGTTGCAAAAGAACAAAGTACATCTAAAGTTGCAACAACACTTGCAGTATTTTGTACTCTTATAACTTGACTTGCTATTTTATCTCTTATTTTACAAAATATTTCATATTCAATATCTACAAGTTTATCTTTTGCTCCAAGTATTTTATCTTCTATTTCTTTTAATTCTTCTGTAATATATCTTTCGGCCCCCGCTAATGTTTGCTTTCTTATATATCTATCTTCAGGGACCATATTTTTATATGAATTAGTAACCTCAATAAAATATCCAAAAACTCTATTATACCCTACTCTTAGCCATTTACCTTTTATTCCTGTACGCTCTTTTTCTTTTGCTTCTAATTCCATTAACCAGTCTTGTCCTTGAGTCGAAGCTTTTCTATACTCATCTACTTGTTCATCAAAACCATCTTTTATTATTCCACCTTCTTTAATTGTTATTTTAGCATCATCTGCTATAGAATTTTCAATTAAAGAATAAATATCTTCCAATGTATCAAGTTTTTGGTATAATTCATAAAAATATACATTTTTAGTTTCGTTTACAATTTTACCTAATACATTTTTTAATGTTGGTAAATTCTCTAGCGAATTTTTTAAAGATAAAAGTTCACGTGCATTAACATTACTTGTAACTACTTTTGAGATTATTCTTTCTATATCATATACAGTTTTTAAAACATCTTGTATATCATCTCTTAATAAATTATTATTAACTAATATTTCTACAACATCTTGTCTTTTCTTAATTTCTACTATATCTAAAAGTGGTGCTTCAATCCAATGCCTTAGTTGTCTTCCTCCCATTGCGGTAACGGTTTCATCTAAAACCCAAAGCAAACTACCTTTTTTAGTTTTCTCTCTATTAGCTTCTAAAATTTCTAAATTTTTTCTTGTTGTTATATCTAGTTGCATATATTTTTCAATTTCATATTTTTTAATATTATTAATTTGATTTATATTACTTTTTTGCGTTTCTTCAATATAATTTAATAAAATATTACAAGATAAACTTTCTAAGTCAGATATATTAATATTACTTTTATTAATTATATCTTTAAATAATTTATTTTCTTCTAAATTACTATATTTACTTATATATATATTAAATATTTTTGATATATCTTTTATAATTAACTCATTATATTTTGAATTTGCTGATACAACAATTTCAGAAGGATTTATTCTTGCAATTTCATTTTTTATCTTAGTATTAATGTCTATACCTGTAAGACTTGATACAAAAAATTCACCTGTAGATATATCACAAAAAGAAATTGCACAGCTATCCTTAGTTGCATTTAAAGAAGCTATATAATTATTCTTTTTATCATCTAACATTGTAAGCTCCGTAATTGTTCCTGGAGTTATTATTTTTACTACATCACGTTTTACTATTCCTTTTGCATATTTAGGATCTTCTAATTGTTCACATATAGCAACTTTATACCCTTTTTCAACAAGTTTTGGAATATATGTATTTACAGCATGATGTGGAATACCACACATTGGTGCTCTTTCTTCTAAACCACAATCTTTTCCAGTTAATGTTAATTCTAACTCTTTACTACAAGTTTTTGCATCTTCAAAAAACATCTCATAAAAGTCACCTAATCTATAAAATAAAATACAATCTTTGTATTTTTCCTTTGTATCTAAATACATCTGCATCATAGGTGTAATTGCCATTATTTGTTCCTCCTAAAAAAATAAATATTCCGGCTATATTATATCAAAAAAAGTGCTAAAATACAAGAAAAAAGTAGTCTTTTTCGACTACTTTAAAAATTAAAATTTCCTGCTATTATTTCTTGCCTTTTTTGCATTTCTACATTCTTTACATCTTACAGGATCATGTTCTAATCCTTTTTGTGCATAAAACTCTTGCTCAGAAACTGAAAATACAAATTCTTCGCCACAGTCTTTACAAATGATAATTTTATCTTGCATCTATTTACCCTCCTTTAAGAAATATTAGTTAATAGAATCACTTAAACTTTTTCTTTAAAAATTAATTTCTTAAAGGATTATATTTAAATTTACTAATTAACATATACTATTATATCATTTTTTTTATATTTTCAATACTATTTAAAATATTTGATAAATTAATATTTTTAGATAACACCTATATTTACTAAAATTATTGCTGTAATAATTGCCGAAGCATCTGCTATTAATCCTGCTATTAATACACCTCTTAATTTTTTTATTCCAACAGCACCAAACAAAATAGTAATTGTATACAATGTGGTCTCTGTTGCCCCCATAATTATAGCTGCCATTTTCCCAGATACTGAATCTGCACCACTTGTTTTTAATATATCCATAACAACAGACATAGAAGCCCCACCTGAAAGTGGTCTCATTAAACATAATGGTACTATATCATCAGGAATTCCAAATTTAGTTAATAAAGGTCTTAATGGTATTAATATAAAATCTAATGCACCTGTAGATTTTAATAAGTAAGTAGCAACCGTTATTGCTAAAATATATGGAAATATTTTATATACCATTTTTAAGCCTTCTAAACATCCTTCTACAAATAACTTAAATATATCTTTTTTTTCCTTTAAACCTACAATTAAAATTGTTGCTATAAATATAGGTATTATACACATTACAATAAAGTTCATAAGCTACATCCTTTTGTTTAATATTTTTATACTAACAATTCCAAATATTAGTGCAACAGCTGTAACTATCCATATTGGAAAAATTACTGCAGATGGCGAAGATGAACCATATAAAGCTCTTAAAGCAATTATATTGGTTGGAATTAACTGCAACGAGGCAGTATTTACTAATACAAATGTTGTCATGTTATCATTAGGTTCGTCTTTTTTGGGATTTTCTTTTTGTAATTCTTCTATAGCTTTAATACCATTTACCGTAGCTGCGTTTCCTATACCGACAATATTACTTGCCATATTCATACTCATATATTCTACTGCTTTTTCATTTAATTCCTTTTTATTAAATAATTTCCCTATAATTTTTGAAAAAAATTTTGAAAATGTTTTAATTGCACTAGTTTTTTCAAATATATTAAATAGACCATTCCAAAAGCACATCATTCCTACTAATCCTAATATATTTTCTACTGCATTTTGTCCACTTGTCATTATACTACTTACAACTGTTTCAACATTACCAGTAAAAATAGCTACTGCTATACTAATAATTAACATAGCTCCCCAGATCTTAGACATATTGCACCTCAACTATTTTAAATATATGTATTTTTTAATTACTATATGAATATTATTAAGAAAAGATATACACTAGGGGGTGAATTATGAAAGGATATAGATTAAATCCAGATATTGATTATGTAATGAAAATAATAGAGGGAACAAATAGAAAAAATGGGCATTGTCCATGTAGAATAAGCCAAGATGATACTACACTTTGCCCATGTGACGAATTTATAAAAGATGGAATTTGTAAATGTAATTTATTCTTGCCGATTGAAGATTGAATAAATAAAAGCCAGTGAAATTGTATATATCACTGGTTTTTGTTTTATACACTCTTAATAATCAAAATATTAACATTTTTTATCATATATCACTAATTACTAACTGTAACCTTTTTTGTTATTTTTTAATATACTTCTATAATAGGGGGGATAAACTATGTCATTTTCAGATAGAGAATTACTAGCTAGAATAATAATGTGTGAAGCTGGTGGCGAAGGTGAAAATGGTATGAAAGCCGTTGCAACAGTGATAATGAATCGAGTAGAAGTACCCACCGGTGAATACTCAAGAGTTTCAGAAGGTGGTAATATAAGAAATATAATAATGCAAAAAGGACAATTTACTTGTGCAAGTGATACAATTGGTAATACATATAATCCACAAAATATATATAATATGCGACCTACTGATGTACAATATGAAATTGCTGACTGGGCATTAAGTGGAAATAAATTAAATGAAATTGGCGAATGTCTATGGTTTATGAATCCATATAGTTCAACTTGCCCTCAAACCTTCCCATACAATGGAAGTGGTAGTTTACTTACAAGAGTTGCAAATCATTGTTTTTATGCACCAACCCCTTTATATCATGAAACTTAATGAAAGGAGAATTAGTTATGAATAACGAACAAGAAAATACTCAAATAATGCCCGAATCCCTTAAAAATCCAATTTATACGCCGGCTTTTTTAAAAAAACATATAGGTGATTTAGTAAAAGTAGAGTTTTTAATTGGAACAAACTCATTACAAGATAGAATTGGAATATTACTTGAAGTAGGTGCAAGTTTTATAGTTCTTAGCTCTGTACAAGATAATAACATTTTATATTGCGATATATTCTCAATAAAATTTGTTACAATTTCAAGGCAACCTTTTATGTATACACCACAAAGTTTTATGCCTTCAAACTTTCCTTTTTTACTACATCAAAGTTTTTAATATAATAAAACGGTCAAAAATGTTATTCTTGACCGTTTTATTATATACTCTTAGCGTAATTCTATTATTTTAAAATTTATTTTATCTAATTTTTTCTTCCAGTCGGTAATAGATCCTTCAGCTATATCAGCATATATGCTAATCTTATCATAATACTCATAAGCATCATTAATTAAAGTTTCAAATTCTTTAATTAACTCTTCAAAATTATATATTTCTTTTTTATATTTGCCATATGAAAAAGTAATTTTATCTGTTTTTAAGAACTTATCCCTTAAAAGATGTTCATATTTAGCATAGAAATAAAATAATTTATCTGCTCTACTTAAGAACCGATATACAGGAACTATCACTCCTATAACTAGTATTGTAACAATTGAAACCACTATACATAGAAAAATATTTAGCAAAAACTGAAATACCATTTAAAACTCCCCCTTCAAAATCTTGACTAAGTTAATATATTTATGGTATATATTATAACACACATTACATAACACTTCAATATTATTAAATAGAATAAAATAATTCATATTTTGTAAAATTAATTTATGAACAAAAGTAATAAAATAAATTTTATTACTCTCT
>ULNY01011457.1_pt1 | contig 54317 bp, 56 predicted proteins | sample 1952071 | NCBI WGS metagenome assembly ULNY01 (sample SAMEA4835589, study PRJEB28245) | human gut metagenome | biome: gut microbiome; material: fecal sample | place: Denmark | collected 2008 | reverse complement strand
AAAACGAAAAGATGGTCGCTGAAAACGAAAAGATGATTGCTGAAAACGAAAAAATAGCATCCGAAAATAGGAAACTAAAGGAAGATAATGAGAATAAATCCAAAGAGATAGTTAAAAATATGTTAGCTAATAATTTATCCAAAGATTTAATTGCTAATGTTACTGGTTTATCATTAGAAGAAATTAATTCTTTAGAATAATAAAAAGAATATCCTACGTACTAAGATTGAACTTAATACTAGGATATTTTTTTTATTTAGTATTTTGACTTTTATAGTATTCATATAACTCTTTAAAACGATTATAATGTACAACTTCCCTTTGTCTTAAGAACAACAAAGGTCCGATTAAATCCTCATCCGTAGCCAGACTAAGCATATTCTCATACCCTGCTCTCGCCTTCTCTTCTGCTGCCATATCTTCACATAAATCAACGATTGGATCCCCTGTCGAAGCAAAATAACTAGCGGTAAACGGTACTCCCGAAGGATTCACCGGATAAACCCCTCTACCATGATCCATATAATATTCGGAAAGCCCAGCTGCTTCTAATTCCTCAACTGTTGCTCCTTTAATTAATTGTCTAAACATCGTCGCAATCATCTCACAATGTCCCAGCTCTTCTGTAGCAATCATATTAAGTAAAGCTTTACCCTTAGCATCAGGCATTGAAAAACTCTGTGAAAAATATCTTAAAGCGGCTGCAAGTTCCCCAGCATATCCTCCTAAACCAGCAATAATATATTTAGCCATTCTTAAATCTTTCTTCTTAATATTAACCGGATATGCTAGATGTTTCTCATACTTATACATACTTAATACCCCCATCATTATCCCAAGGCCAAGGATTTTTATAATAATCATATGAATCTGTGTAAGTGCTAGTAAGTTCTAAAGGACGATACATCCTCTCATATCTATCTAAATAATCTTTATACTTCTTAACCTCTTCCCTAAACTTTCTATACATTTCCTTATCTTCAGGATGTAAATCTAAATAAAGACTAATATCATTTAAAGCAAAATCACTCTCATTTATCTTTAAAAGCAAGGCCTCTTCTTCCGTCTGGGGTATAACTTCTTTTGCTTTATAATTCTTATAGGGAATATACTCATCCCTAAACATATTTCCTCTAGCATATCCAATCTTACAGTCTACTAACCTACTTTGATTATAATTATCACTATTAGGTAAATTCCCGGTAATTAAAAAATCAATATCATCAAAAAACATATTTCTTCCTCCCTAAAATAAACTATGTCTAAAAGTTCTAATTGTCTATGCTAAAACCCATTTTTAATAGATAAATAACAATCTATGATGTATAAAAGCCCTAAGATGAAAGTTAATCTGTGAGGCATTTTATCTATACTCTTATTTATTCTTTTTAATAAGAATTTATCATATACTAAGGCACCAATTGCCCATCCTAGGGATACTAAAGGGTTAATGTATTTTCCTATACTTAAAGGCCAAGATTCATAAGACCATTTATTATGCCCGATAATAAAGCGTGATAAATGTCCTCCAATATACTCAACAAGTGTTAACATAATAAAACTTAAAAAGAAGAAAACTATATCCCTAAACTTCTTATTCTCCTGTTTCTTAAGTAACTTATCTAAGAACACAATAATCAAAAAACCAAAGAAATATATAGGAGTAAAAGGTCCAAAAAGAATTCCACTTGAATAATTACTTCTTATAAAAACATTACAACAAGTCTCAAATAAAAATCCTAGAATACTATAATATATATAATAATTAATCCATTTCATACTAGTAGCATAACCATTCTTTAAGAAATTATGTATTTTCTAATCAAAAAAATTATGTTATACTCTAAATAAGAAAGTAGTTGATTATTATGACTAAAAAGAAGTTACCAAGTAAGTATCAGAGATATACTATTCTTATTGTTGGTATTCTTGGTTTATTCATTATTTCCTTTTTGATATATAACTTTGTTCAAGGAATAAATATAAATAAGCTTCACTCTTCTTACTTAGTTAAACATAAACTAGTCACTAAGTCTTATAATATCTCTGAGGATTTAAGTGAGTTAAAGAATAATAAAGGAACTTATTTTATCTATATAGCTTCTACTGGTAGTAAAGAAATATATGACCTAGAGAAAGATTTAAAGTCTTTAATTAAACAATATAAACTAAAAGATAAGTTTTATTATGTTAATATTGACTCTTTAAAAGATGATGGTACTAGAATAAGTGCTGTTAATGAACTCTTAGGACTTACCAATGTTCAAGTAACTAAAGTTCCAACGATTATTTATGTAACTAATGGTGAGATTAAGAAAGGCAATATAATTACGAGATTAGATGATAATTTGTTTGAAAAAGGTGATTTTCAACAGTTATTAGATATCAATGACCTATAACAGGTCTTTTTTTATTAAAATATTGTAAGTTTTGTTTGACTTTAAGAGGGACTTACTATATACTTTTAAATGGTACATTTTATTTATACAAAAATTATTAGATGTGGGAAGTCGAAATGATTAGTAGTATAATTGAAAGGGAAAAAATTATGAATACATTCATGCAAAAAAAAGAAACTGTAGACCGTAAATGGTATGTTATCGATGCAGAAGGACAAACACTAGGACGTCTTGCAACTAAGGTTGCTACTGTACTTAAGGGAAAACATAAACCAACATATACACCTCATGTTGATTGTGGTGATTATGTTATCGTTATTAATGCTAGTAAAGTTGTTTTAACAGGTAATAAATTAAACGATAAGATGTATTACAATCATAGTAGATATGCTGGTGGCTTAAGAGAAAGAACTGCTAAAGAAATGATTACTAAATATCCAGAAGAAATGGTTGAAAGAGCTATTAAAGGTATGTTACCAAAAGGACCTTTAGGAAGACAAATGTATAGAAAATTATTTGTTTACGCTGGTTCTGAATATGAACAAACTGCTCAAAAACCAGAAGTATTAGAAGTTAAGTAGGAGGATAATATATGACAGATAAAAAAGTATGGACTGGTACTGGTCGTAGAAAAAGATCAAGTGCTCAAGCAAGATTAACATTAGGAAAAGGTAAAATCGTTGTTAATGGTGTACTTGTTGATGAATATATGCCTTATGCAACTTTAGTTATGGATATTAAACAACCACTTGTTGCTACTGGTAACGAAGAAAAATTCGATATCGAAGTAACTGTTAAGGGTGGTGGCTTCTCAGGACAAGCTGGCGCTATTCGTCATGCTATTACAAGAGCATTAATTGAATTTGATGCAAATGCTGACCAAACAAGAGAAGATTCTTATCGTAAGATTCTTAAAAAAGCAGGTTTTGTTACTAGAGACCCAAGAGTTAAAGAACGTAAGAAATATGGACTTAAAAAAGCCCGTCGTGCTCCACAATTCTCTAAGAGATAATATATTAAAAGTTTCATTCCTCATAAACTTAAGTGTTTATGGGGTTTTTTGCTTTCTTAAGACCATAAATTACTTGCGTAGGCCACTTTAAGTATCTTTAGAATAACTCTTTTTAAAAATAACTTTAGTAGTATAATATACTTATCAAAAGATTTTTTATTGTAAATAAATTGATTTAATAGGGAGAAAATATATAATGAATGCTGAAAATATAGGAAAATATTTAAAGGATTTAAGAATAAAACATAACTACACCCAAGAAGAACTGGCTAATAAATTACATATAACAAGACAGGCCATTTCATCGTGGGAAAATGGTCGCTTTATCCCAGACATTGAAAAATTATATGATTTAGCTAATCTTTATGATGTAACTATCGAAGAAATATATGCTTGTGGGAAGTTAAAAAGCAATTCTAAATCCAATGAAATATTTATTGATAAAATACATACTCAGAAGAAAAAATCTTTGATAACTATCTTAATGATAGTAATTGCTTTTATATTTATATTTTTCGTTTACTATTTTTTAAATTCATATAAGAAAACGAGGATATATACAATAGGAACAGAAGATAGTTCTTATAAAATAAATGGTGATATCTTAAAGATTAATAAAACAATTTATTTTAATTTGATGATTAATAAAGAAAATCTAAAAGAAGTATGCTTATATTATGGTGATGACAAAATCCTATGTACAGATGATTCTAATGTTCTTACATTTAAAGAAAAATTAGGCTATGGAGAATATATCCTAGATAATAATTTCCATAACTTCATAAATAATTTATTTATTGAAATTAATTCTACAAAAATCAAATTAAGTATAAGTGAATACTTTGTAAATGATAACTTAGTATTTGATAATTCTAAAAACGTAGCTGATACTTCAAAGGATGAACTTAAACATTTTTGTTCGGAGATACCAGCTTATATTAAGAAAAATTTTAATTATAATGATGAAACAGAAATTTATTCTAAAGATGAAAAAATTAAAGGTAATACTTATATTATTAAATATAATTGTAATAATGAAATAATCAGTATCACTTATGAAAAAGATAATATTTTTAAAGTCTGGCATTATAATTTAGATACAAATAATTTTCTAGATTATATGGAATATGACGATATTAAGAAGTTACATAGTTTCAATGAAACTGAGATTAAAAAGTTAGATAATCAAACATTTAATAAATATTTTAAAGATATTTTAGATTTCATAAATAAGATAAAAAATAATTAAATTAAGCCTCCGCAAGTTAGACTTTCTTTTCTTAAAATCTAAAATATAGTATTCTTATATTATAAGAAAGAAATTTTATTTATGAAAAAATTTTTGATAGTGTTGTTTGTAGCAATAATAGCAATTTATTGTCAAAGTGTAAAAGCTGAGACTATATACTATACAAACAGTAAAGGGGTAAATTTTACTGAGGAACAATACAATTATATCGGCAAAATGTTTGATGAAGGCTATCAAGAAATAATTTCCCAGGATGAATTTGACATTTTTAAAAGCACTAAATTCAATATTGATAATATTCAGAAAACAGAAATATTAATAAATGATATTACAAGGTCATCCGTAACAACAACTGCAAAGAGCCTGTCACTTTCTAAAGATGGAAACATAGTTAGTATTAATTTGAAATGGTTAAAAAATCCCAATGTTAAGTCTCTAGATTTAATTGGATTTAGGTTAGTAGGTGGAAACATTAGAAATATTATTGGAACTTATATAAATAGTACTAAGGTTTCAAATCAAAATAATAAATTAACTGCTGAAAACTATGGACAGATAGTTAATATATCAACTATTTCTAATGGCGGATACATAACGTTAGAGTTTATTGTTTCTGGAAACGGAATTGTTTATGGAAGCTATCAGCATGCAACAAAACGCACAAGTTACAAAGTTGCTAATAGTTATAATTTTGCATCTACTGGATATGGCAACGTTTTTGGATTTTATGGAGATGCACTTCAAATCTATGATAAGATGTCAGGCGTAACTATGAATTTTTAGATTGATAATTTTAATTGATTATGTACAAAATCAATTAATATATATACATGTTTTCTACTTCAACCATGGTAGGAAGTGGATAAGAGAAAGTAGTAGTGATGAAATGGTAAATATGTAGGAAATTATGAATTAAAACGGGGTGATTTGGTGTATGAAATAGGAGGAAAAATGAAAAAAAATTTAATATTGGGACTTAGTATGTTAGTATTAGTTCCATTTGTAACAAATGCTAAAGGATGTGAAAATTATACAAATGAAGAGTATAATTATATACTTGAACAAAGTGATCCGAATGACTTGGATTTATCGTGTAAAAATGGTACATTATATACAGATGATTATCTAAAAAGTATAGAAGATAAATCATCATACAAAAATGATAGTGATATTTCTCCACAATATTACACTGATCAAACGGTTAAACTTGCCATTCCAAGTTATAAGCAAGAAAAAAGCTATTGGTGTGGACCTGCAAATATTAAACAAGTTTTACAATTTATTAATGGAACATCAAAAAGTCAAGCAGAATATGCAAAGGAAACAAAAACTGAAGAAAATGGCAGTGCGTATGTTTATTTAGTAAGAAATGTTTTAAATAAATATACGAAAAGTGGTTATTACAGCTACGTATTAGGAACAAATTATGATGAAACTAGTTTCAGGGCATTAGTAAAGGAAAATGTCCACGCTAACAAGCCAATAATTTTGCATGCCAAAACAGGATCTTTAGAGAAATATAATAAAAAGAACCTTGGACATTATTTAACTGTTGGTGGCTTATCAGAAACAGACCATCCATCCATACCAAAATCTATCGTATATTTTGATACATACAGTAATGACTTTGGTAAAGGAAATACATTTGGTGAACAAAAAGATAAATTATCTAATGTATATGGTACAATTAAAATAAGTGGAAGATATATAATTAAGTAAGTAGCAAAAATAAGAAAGGACTTTATTAATGAAAAAAAGAACTAAAATTATAATTGGTACAATACTAATTACAATTATCCTTGTATCAGGAGTAATCCTACTTTGGAAGAAAGTACCTAAAAATCTAGAAACCCCAAGTGATAATAACAATGAAATAGAGAAAACTTCTGATAAAACACTACCTTTATCTCCAGATAAAGTTTACTTTTCGGTTTCTAAGATTGATAAATTAAGTAATTATGTTAGTAAACATAAAGAAGTCGATGATATTACTGCTCTAAAAGTTGAAAATGACAAATTTATCCTTGAATTAAATGATAGTATTACGAATGACATAACCTTTATTACTAAATATTTACTTATTTATGACCTAGATAAAGATACAGTGGAAGAAATAAAATATAATGGTAACGATCGTATTTGGAGTGTATCTCTTTTTAACAACAAAATTTACTATACTGCCATCAGCTTTGATTATAAGGAAGATAAGGTTGATTTTAAAGTAATTGAAGCGGACAAAAATCTTAAAACCAGAAAAATTTTAGACCAAGGTCAAGTTAACGATGTGATGTTTTCTCCAGAGTTTCAAGCCTCCGATAATAATCTGTTTTACGTATATGTAGATAACTATAAAGACAGTACTAGCAATTACTCTAAATTCTCCGTTAAAATGATAGAAAAAGATGATAATATTACTGAGATTACTTCTGGCTTTTATGATTATGGTAATCAAGCAGGAACGACATTTGTTAGTATAGGTTCCTTAAAAATATATAATAATAATTTGTATTTTGAAACATATAGTAATAATTATGCCAGAGAAAATAAATACGATATAGCTAATAAAACTCTAAAAGAAATATATTCTTACGAAGTTAAAGATGATAATTATGTTATAAATGATTTTTATGAAGGTAAAGATTATAATTTTTATACTTACTTGTTACCTAAAAAAACATATGACGGTGGTGCCAGATACTACAACGATACCACTAAAGTCGAAGTTCCTATTTCTGAATATAAAAATATAACTAGACTTAATGATAACCTTTATGTAATAAGTTCTATGTCTCAATTTTATCTATTAAATCTTAATACTCAAAAATTAAACCGATTGGCTTCTTATTACGTTATAAATACTATATATGGTGTCTATGGGGATAAACTTATAGGATGGAATTACACTAGTCACGATTATTTTATTATTAGTATTAATCAGTAAAATATAAAAATATTAATAAATAATTAATAATATGGAAAAAATATATGAAAAATAAATTACTAATAATAATGTTATGTTTATCTTTAGTACTCATTACTTCTGGGTGTGGAAATACTACTAGACCTACGACTTTAGAAGATACCTATAAAGTAGTTGGAAATTATTTTGGCAATGAGAAAGTAGATAGATCCAATCTAAGTTTTTACTACCTAGATGAGAAAAATAATGTCATAGTAGTAGAACTAATCGATAATAGTAAAGAAAACCAAGGCGCATTTTTATCTAAAGCCAATGTTGATTCCAAATATGTTAAATTTGAACAAGGTAAGAAGAACTACACTTATGAGTTAGATGTAGATATAGAAAAATCTTTTGATGTAACTTGTGGTAATATTGAATTCAATAAATACTTAGATATTGAAGATAGAACTATCTATTTAGAAGAAAATCTTGAGGATATGTATGTCATTGATAATAAAAATAAAATGACACTTAAATATTACTTAAGTAATGTCAATCAGTCTGTTGATAATAGTCTAAAAGATATAACAAATAATTTTGAAAAAGAAGAAATTAAGGATGGAGGTACTACAATCTATAAGAATAAAGATAAAGATATAACTATTATAGCTTGCAATACTCTAAAAGGAGTAAAAGATATATATATTGGCGATTATGGTCTAACCTTAAAAGAAAGCATGTGTAAATAACAGATTACATAATTGACTGAACCAAAAACTATTGTTATAATAAAGAAACCAAAAAGAAGTGACTAAGTATGGAAAATAAATATTATAAAATAATGGTTGATGATTTATTTAATGCAAGGTATTATGGGATAAAAAAAGATTCTACTGCCTCCGCTCATCCTGAAAATTTTCAAAGTTTAGAAAATTTATATAAAATTAGATATCCAATGTTGATGCAAAAGGTCTCTGATTTAGAATATATGAATTATAGGACTCAAGAAAATAATGAAATTTCACCAAGTGAAAGAAATTTTTACAATGTGCCATATTACTTTTTAGTTACTGACGTACAACCAAATGGATACTTTGAATATAAGGAATTACTAACCGGTGTATCATTTTTAATACCCTCAGAAGTTTATGCGAAATCCTTTGGATATCCACTAAATTTAAGAAAAGAAATTACTTATGAAGAACTAATTAAGTTGTATAATACTGATTACATTAATAGAGTTTGCAGTTTATTTGGTTTAAGTCTTGCTAAAGATGAAATCGAAGAAAAAAAACGTAAGTTAGTAAAAAATAACTGATATATAATAAGTAAACAAATTTAGACCAGTAAAAGTTATAAAATAGAATTCTAACTAAAATAAATTAAACATAAATTTTAATATGAAAAAGTTATTTATATTAAGTTTATGTTTTTTATTATCCTTAACCTGCGTTAGAGCCTCCCTACCTCTAACCGGAAAGACCATTATTTTAGATATTGGTCATGGCGGTGATGACCCTGGTACTAGCTATCAAAATATTCTAGAGAAAGACCTAAACCTTGCCATCGGCTTAGAACTAGAAAAAGAATTATCACGTAACGGCGCTAGTGTTATCTTAACTCGTGAAGGCGACTATGATATATCCAGTCCGAATGCCCATAGACGTAAGAAAAGTGACTTTGATAATCGTATAGATTTAATAAATAAATCAAAAGCTAATGTCTATCTTTCTATTCATATTAATTACTTAGAAGATACTAGTTATTATGGCGGTCAAATCTTTTATTACGGTGAAGAAAACAAAAAATTAGCTGAGTTTTTACAGTCTGAATTTAATACCATAAGTTATCCCCGAAGTATCAAACCAATGCCTAATATTTATATGTATCGCCGTCTAAAAATACCCGGTGTTCTTGTTGAATGTGGCTTTATCTCCAATAAAAAAGAAAGAGAAAAATTAATTACCCCTGCTTATCAAAAAGAAATAGCTAAAGTTTTAACTCAAGGATTAGCTAACTATTTCACCTAAACTTCACAAATCAATTACAAAAATACCACTTAATTTAGATATCATTTGACTGTCAGGTGTGATATAATTTAATAATAGGTGAATTGTATGGCGTCCAGACAAAAGACATTTAAAACTATAGACGAACAAATTGATATCTTAAAAGAAAAGGGCTTAATCATCGATGATATAGATTATGCCAAAGATGTCCTTCTCCGTGAAAATTATTTCTTTCTAATGGGATATCGTCATTTGTTTATACGAAGTGAAAGAGACAGAACCTTTATTAATGGTACTAACTTTCGGGAACTTTATGCTATGTTTAACTTTGATAGACAAATTCGTAATATTATTTTTAAAAATATCTTAATAGTAGAAAATAATGCTAAAAGTATTATGTCTTATCAATTATCTAGAAAATATGGTATTAAAGAAAAACACTATCTTAATCCCAAGAACTTTAATACTGATCCTACTAAGAGAAAACAGGTTAATGATTTATTAAAGAAAATGCAGCGACAGATTAGAGTCAATGGAGGACAACATGCCGCTACTCAACATTATATGTCTAACTATGGGTATGTTCCTTTATGGATAGTAGTAAAAGTCTTATCTTTTGGTATTATTTCCGAATTATTTAGTATATTAAAACCAGAGGACCAAAGAGATATTGCTTCAATATATAATTTATCTCCCGAAGATTTATGTCAATACTTTCCTATAATGTCTAATTATCGTAATCTCTGTGCTCATGAAGATATTTTATTTAATCATCGATCTCAAAGAGTTATTGAAGATAATAAATATCATTATTACTTAGATATTCCTAAGATGAATGGTGAATATATCTATGGAAAAGATGATTTATTTGCATTAATTATAATCTTAAGACAAATACTAAGAAATGAAGATTTTAGATTATTAGTAAATGAAATATCATATGAACTAGATATTTTAGAGGGAAAATTACAACATATTAAAATAGATAAAGTAATGGATGCTATAGGTTTTCCCAAAAATTATAAAGAAATAGTAAGGATGGATATATAATGAACGAAAAAAGAGTTGTTAATGCTAAAGTTGTTGGTGAAAAAAATAATATCTGGAATAAAATATTACTTGCTCTTGTTCTAGTATGTGTTGGTGCTGCCGGAATGTATGGAATTATTAAGTTAAATCCTGGTACCACAGTGGTCAATAAATTAGAAAAAGAAGTAACAGTTAATGAAAATGGAATCGCTGATGCCGTTGAAAAAGTATATAATTCTGTTGTTGTAGTAGAAAACTATCGTAGCAATAAACTACAAGCCACTGGTACGGGTTTTATCTTTAAGAAAGATGGCAATAAATATTATGTGATGACTAATTATCATGTTATTGAAAGCTCATCAAAAGTAAAAATAGTTTTAACCGATAATACTAATACCGAAGTTGAAGTAGTTGGCGGAGATAAATATGCCGATATTGCTGTTTTATCATTTACTTCTTCAAGCGATTTAACTGTTGCCGAAATAGGCTCAAGTACTGATGGTCGGGTTGGTGATACTACCTTTGCTGTTGGAGCTCCATTAGATAGCTCTACTTATTCTTGGACTGTAACAAGAGGTATTCTTTCTGGTAAAGATAGAATGGTTGCGGTTTCTACTACTAATAGTACTTCTAGTGATTACATTATGCGTGTTTTACAAACAGATGCCGCTATTAACAGTGGTAACTCAGGTGGACCTTTATGCAATAGCAATGGTCAAGTAATAGGTGTAACCAATATGAAATTAGTATCAAGTGGTGTTGAAGGAATGGGTTTTGCTATTCCTATCGAAGATGCCATGGATTTTGCTAATAAGATTATTAATGGTGATGATATTACTCGCCCAAGACTTGGTATTAGTATGATTGAACTAACTGTAGCTGAAAATTATTATCGTATGAATATTCCGGATAATGTATCAAATGGTGTAGTTGTCTATGAAGTAGAAAGTGGTTCTTCTGCAGATGCTGCTGGTTTAAAATCTCAAGATATTATCTTAGAATTTGATAATGTTAAAGTAAAAAGTTCAGCCGAATTAAAATATGAACTATATCGTCATAACGTTGGTGATACTGTAACAATTAAAGTAAATCGTAATGGTTTTGAAAAAGAATTAAAAATAACTCTAAAAAAATAATAAATAAAGGAGCTCTGGTATAAAATTGAGCTCCTTTTCTTATTGCCTAAAAATTATTAAAAATTTTATGGTACGCCGATTTTAAACGTATAAAAAGTCCATCAATCCTTTATAATTACTAGGATTGAAAGACTTTAACTTCTAAAAACTGTCAAACTATAACAATTATTTATATAACACATCTAAATCAACAAAACTATTTATTCCCTCAACTACCCCTTTATCACTAAACTGCCACATAACATAATCTTTGTTATAATTAGTCTTACTAGTATAATGTGCAAGCCAAATATCCTTATCTTCTGTCTTCCAAATATTGTTTAAGTAAAACTTACTCCCATATAACATAGTCTTATAACCATTATCTTCTAAAACTTTTTTAAAACTATTATACATATTATCTAAATCATAAAGATTAACATGATAATCCTTAAAATTATTCCAATTCTCCCAGTCAAAAGTAACGCCTAAGTCTAATTTTTCTTTCCTAAGATTATCCACAATAAACTGAGCTTGGTTTTTAACCTCTTCTATCTCATTAGCATAGCTATAAAAATAAACGCCTACTTGAATACCATTATCTTTAGCACATTTTAAATTCTTTTGAAAATATTTATCCAATACTAATTCCATATTAACTGTATAACCAAATCCCAGTCTTATAATAGCAAATTCTACTCCCGCATCTTTAACTTTTTCCCAATCAATTTCTCCTTGAAAACTAGATACGTCTATTCCTAACATTGTCTTATCATTCTTATAATTAGTAATTGCTTCTTTAAAATCATATCCTTCTGGCATTGTTGTATTATTATTACTATTAAACTTCTCAATCATATGTAAAGTAAAATTCTGTCGATTTTCATTGCCACTTTGATCTTTAACTACTAATTCTAACGTATAATTACCTATCTTATTCTTATCATAATCTCCATTAATAAAACATTCTAGGTCTCTATCATAATTATCTGCATAAAAAGCATTACTACATAAATCAAAATCACTATTTACTATTTTATAGACATTACTACTCATACTAAGAAAAGGAGTCTCTTTATCATAAGCATTAACACTTACTTCAACACTTCCTTTATGTTTCTTATAATCTTGATAATCAACAGTAATCTTATTCTCACCTACTTTATCTAATAGAACTTCTTTATCCTCACTAATAAAACCATCATTAACACTTATTAATTCCCTTAAATTAACTTTTGAATACACTGGATATTCTAAATCATTTTTAGCCTCAACTGTCGCTTTTATCTTCCCACAACCACAAAAACTGGTAATTATTAAACTTCCTAGAATCAAGGATTTCATTAATTTCATTACAATACCACCTATATTATATATATCATATTTATAATAAAATACAAAGACTATTTCTTTGGTTTTCTTTCTTTCTCTTATTTAGAAAATCTTTTGCATTACCACCCCTCCTGTGTTATGATATAAGTATAAGAATATAAAGAGGTTATATATGCAAAATACGAATAATCCTTATAATAAGTCCTATTTAGTAGCGGGAATAACTACTGTTATTATTGGCATAGTCCTAGGTATAGGAGCTATAATGTTCAATTTGAACAAATATCTCACCGATGTAAATAAATATACATATAACGATAAAATAGCACTCGAAAGAAAAATGACTTCTAATGATACTGAATATGATAACTATGTTACTAAAATAGAAAGTTTAAAAATAGAAAAACAAACTCTTCAAAAAGAACTATCTGAACTTCCTAAGACTTCTAATAACTCTACTAAATATTTAGAATTAGAGAAAAAAATAGATACTATCAATAGTGGTTTAGAAGAATTAGAAAAACTTAAATATTCAAGCTTAACTGAGAAGAATAATCTTCGGAAAAACTATAATGAAGTTCTAGATTATTTAGAAAGAAAAGATAGTCCTAAAGGAATAATAAAATGTTATCTAGCAGGCTTTGCTATTATTATAGTTTCTATAACTACTAGTGCTTATCTAATTCATTTAGCTTTTCAACCTGATACCGATGATTTAATCTTAAAAAAACAATTAGAAATTGATAATGCTAATAAAAAGAGTACTAGCGAAGTCTTAGAAGAAGCTACTAATAAAGTCTTAGCCGAAATGTCTAGTACCAAAGAAGTATTCCAGGAAACAAAAAAAACTTTATCATCCGTTTCAAACTCTTCAACTAAATTAAAAACAAATACCTCTAAGAATCATAACAATTATAAAAATAATAAGACCACATCTAAGAATAATAATTATCACCGCTCTAATCAAAATAATAAGAAATCATCTAACTCTAAGAAAGTTAATAATTATAAGAATACTACAGGTTCTAAAAACGCCTAGTAGTATTTTTTCTTTGCCTTTCCCTTTTAACTAGTACACTCTTTTCTAAAAAGATTAAAAAATTCTTATTACTTCTTGTCTTTTAGAATAAAATTAGATATCATACTATATATTTAAGATAATATGCATCTAGGAATATTTTCCTTACTTATATAGGGACTTTTTTTTAAAATGAAAAAGACTGTCTCTTTAAAAACAGCCATATCTTATTTACTAAATCTTTTAAAACCATTCTATATATTTTTGATATCCATACTAATCATCTGATTTACATTTTTGTTGTTTAGCATCTCCTTAACCATCCCTTTAATAAACTCCCCAATATCATCTAGAGAACATTTTAATTCCCCCATAAAATATCTAACAAACAAATTAACAATTCCGTAAGTAAAGAAAGTTACTATTAGATCGTTGTAATCTCCTTCTTGAAACATATGAAAATCCATCAGTCTCTTGTTAATCATATTACTTAATTTTTCAATGAATAGCAGAGGTTCCCTACTTCGAAGAAGGGTACTATACATATCCTCATTTTCTTTTAGATTATTAATAACTCGGTCAATATACTTATCTAAATCCTTAATACTACGTATATCCTTATCATAAATTGATATCAATTCTAACGTTTCATCCTGTAAGTCTTTAGCAACATCATAAATAGAATCATAATGTGTATAGAAAGTTGAACGGGTGATATCAGCTAATTTTACTAACTCAGTAACACTCATATTAGATAATTCATTTTTTTCTTTTAAAAGTTCGGCAAACGCTTCCCTAATTTTTTGTCTTGTTTTGATTGAAGAACGATTTTTATTCTTGACTTTCATTTAAACCACCTTTAAACTAGATAAATTATATCACATAAATACGACAAAATGCAAACACTTGTAAAAATTTAGACACTATCCATAAAAGTGTGCTTTATAATTTATACCTATTTGCATATAATTTGTTGTGCGTCCCAGAAAAATGGGGTTAAAGGGAGGAAAAAATTATGCGAAAAGTTACTGATTTCATTATTGAAAAAAGAAATTATGTTCTAACTATTTTTATAATTTTATCTGTAGTTTGTTTGTATCTTTCCACTAAAGTTCATATCAACTATGATTTAACTGAGTACTTACCAAGTACTTCCGAGACTAGAATCGGGATGGATATTATGAATGATGAGTTCCCAGAACTAGATACTAGTGCTTTAAATGTTATGTTCAAAGATTTAAGTACCGAAGATAAAAACAAAATTAAAGATGAATTAGAAAACATAGAGGGAGTTTCATCTGTTGCTTTTGATGATTCTGATAAATATAATAAGGATGAATATACTCTCTATGAAATAACAGTCGATGGTGCGGACGACTCGAAAAATGCCGCTAATGTCTATAAGAGTGTTAAAGATAACTATAAAGACTATGAGGTCTATACTTCGGGAGAGGTAGCAACTCGTAATGCTCCTGTTCTTAATATTGCCGTAATTGCTCTTGCAATATTCTGTGCAATGATTATTCTAATTATTATGTGTGATAGTTATGTTGAACCATTCTTATTTCTATTTGTTATTGGTTTAGCTGTTTTCCTAAATAAAGGAACCAATATTATTTTTAGTAGTGTCTCTAATATTACTACTTCGATTTGTGCTATCTTACAAATGGCTTTATCTATGGATTATTCTATCATGTTAATGAATAGATATACTCAAGAAAAAGAACATACTAAAAATAAGGAAGAGGCCATGAAAAATGCTTTATACCATTCTTTTGGCTCTATTTCTAGTAGTTCAGTTACTACTATTGTCGGATTACTTGCCTTAGTATTTATGAGCTTTACTATCGGTCGTGATTTAGGAATTGTTCTTGCTAAAGGAGTAATATTCAGTTTAATAAGTATCTTCTTAGCCCTACCAGCCTTAATCTTAATGTTTGATTCACTAATTGAGAAAACTCAAAAGAAACATTTCTCTATGAAATTAGATTGGTTAGGAAACTTTAGTTTTGGCATTCGTCATATGGCAATTTTCTTATTTATTATTATCTTTGCGCTAAGTTATTTCTTAAAAGGCAATCTACAATACGAATTTACTTCTAATGAACAAGATGATATCGCCAGAGTTTTTAAAGAAAATAACCAAATCGCTCTTATCTATCCAAGTAATGAGGAAGACTATGTTGGGGCTTATTGTCGTTCTTTAGAAGGTACTGAGAAAATCGACCAAATCTTATGTTATGGTAATACTATTAATGAGCCTTTAAAATATGATGAACTAAAAAATAAATTTAGTGATTTAGGTCAAGATGTCGATATTGATGATTATGTCCTTAAATTAATCTATTTCAATTACTACAATAAACAAGAAACCACTATGACTTTTAATGACTTAGTTACTTTTATTGAAACCAAAGTTTATCCGAACGCTGAACTTTCTAAAGAAATAACTCCAGAAATAAGGGAAAACATTACTAAACTTAAAAACTTTACTAGTATTGATGCTTTAAATAAGAAGAGAACATCTAGGGAAATTGCTAGTATCTTAGGAGTATCTAAAGACCAAGTCGACCAATTATTTATTCTTTATAATGCTACTAATCCCAATACCAAAATACCTTTACCTGAACTTGCTAACTTTATAAATAATTATGTCTTAAAAAATGATACTTATAAAGCTTATATTTCCAAAGACCAAAAAGCTTTATTGAAAGAAGCTAAACCATTCTTAAGTAAGAATAATATTACTACGAAGAAAAACTCTAGTGAAATAGCTAATATGTTTGAATTATCAAAAGATGATGTTGATAAGCTATTCATGTACTATGAGTCTTTACAAGATATTAATGAAAAATTAACTATTAATGAATTTGTTAACTTTACTTTAGATAAAGTTTATACTAATCCAGAATATCAAGCTCTATTTACTGATAATACTGTTGCTTCCTTAAAATTATTAAAAGTTTTAAGTAATAAAGAAATTATTAATACTAAGATGGACATTGATGGATTAGCTAAAATTTTTGACTTATCTAAAGATGATGTTAACTCTATTTTAGATTTAAAAAATGTTACTATTAACGGTTACACACCAGCTGAAATTAAAGAATTATTAACTAAATATAAAGATATTATTGAAGAAAAAACAGGTCTTGATGTTGATAAATTACTGGCTAAGTTAGAAGAAGCTCTTAAAAATGCTGAAATAACAGATGAAGAAGTAGTAACCTTAAAGAAAATTGCTAGTATCTTTGGTATTCCAGAAGAAAAAATTGATGAAGTTATTGGTTTAATTAAAAATAAAGAAATTTATTTAACTCCATATGAATTTGTTAATCTAATTTTAGAAAATAAAGATAATGCTATTCTTAGCAAAATTTTAGATGAGAAAACCATCGAGACTTTAAACTTAGCTAAGAATATTATGGAATCAACTAACAATGGTATTAAATATAATTATAGTGATATGGCTAAACTTATTGGTACAGATGATGCTATGGTAAAACAAATTTATACCCTATATCATATTATGAATACTAATACAATGATTACACCAATGGAATTTGCAAAGTTCTTACTTAACCATCAAAATGATGGAGTGTTACAAGGGTCTCTTGATAATAATTCTCTAAGTAAATTAACCCTTGTTAATACTGTTATGGACTCTGTTTATAATAATACTAAATATAGTTATTATGATATGGCTAACTTAATTAATACCTCTAAAGATGATTTGAAACTATTATATTCCCTATATGAAGTTCAAAATGGTAAAAAAGTTACTTTATCTTTAGATACCTTTGTTAATTATTTATTAGATAATGTTGTAAACGATAGTAAATATGCTCCTATGTTTACTGATGATATGAAGAGTCAACTAAATACTGTTCGTGCGATTATGGAATCAGTTAAGAAAAATACTAAATTCAATCTAACTGAAATGTTAGCACTTATTAATCCCTTAGCTGATAATATTGATAAGAATACTATGGACTTATTATTCATCTATTATGGAAGTGTTAATCATTATAATGAAGATTGGACTTTAACTGTTGAAGAATTTGTTCGTTATACTAATGATGATATCTTAACGGATAGTCGTTTTGATGATTTTATAGATAAGGAGATGCGTGCTAAAGTTAGTGATGCTAAAACTACTATTGGTGATGCTAAAGAATTATTAGTAGGAAAAGATTATAATCGTGCTATCTTTAATACAACCTTAGAAGCTGAAGGAGAGGAAACGTACAACTTCATTAGTGCTGTTAAAGATCATATGAATGGTAAAAATGCTTATGTTATAGGAGACTCGCCAATGGCTCTGGAAATGAGTAAATCATTTGATGGGGAAATGAACCTAATAACTGTTTTGACAATGATTTTTATCTTTGTTGTTGTAGCCTTTACCTTTAAATCAATTTTAATTCCCGTTATTTTAGTATTCTTAATCCAATGTGCCGTTTACATTACGATGGATACTCTAACTTTTGCTGGTGGCTCTGTATATTTTATTGCCTTATTAATTGTTCAAAGTATCTTAATGGGCGCTACTATTGATTATGCTATCCTTTATACATCATATTATTTAGAATCAAGAAGAACTATGGATATTAAAGAGGCCTTAATTAACTCTTATAATAAATCCATTCATACGATATTAACAAGTGCTTCTATTTTAATTATTGTAACTTTAATAGTGGGTAAATTTGCTTCCCATATTGCAGCAATGATATGTAAGACTATTTCGATTGGTACTTTGTGTTCAATGTTGTTAATGCTTATTATTTTACCTAGTATGCTTGCTTGTGCCGATAAGTTAATAATTAAAAATAAGAAAGTAAATTAAAGACTAAAAAGCTCCTAAAAAGTTTTCTTTTAGGGCTTTTTATTTTCCAATAAATATTGTATAATCAAGACACTTTTAAATACTAATTAAAAGGCAAAGTTTAGGAGAATGAAATATGAAAACAATTGGTATAATTTTTGCAATGAATGAGGAATTAAGTGCTTTAAAAAAGTATTTATCTCTTCAAAGAGTAAAGGAAATCTATGAGTTAATATTCTATGAATCAGAATTAAATAACAAAAGAATAATCTTAGTAGAAAGTGGGGTTGGTAAAGTAAATGCTGGCCGCACTACTCAAATATTAATTGATAATTATCATCCTGATACTATCTATAATATTGGGGTGGCCGGAGGCGTTGATGAATCCCTAGCCGTTGGTGATGTTGTAATTTCAACTTCTTTAGTTCAACACGATTTTGATATTACGGCGTTTAATCATAAAAAAGGTTATATTCCTAATGTTGGTGATACTATACCTGTTGATAACTCTTTAGTTATCAACACCCAAAGAATATTAGAGCAAAAAAAGCTTTCTTATAAACTAGGAATAATTGCATCAGGAGATATATTTTGTACATCTAAAGATATGGCTACTAAAATTAACCAGAAATTTCACGCCTTGTGTGTAGAAATGGAAGGAGCTGCTATCGGTCAGGTCTGCTTCTTATGTCAAGTTCCTTGCCTAGTGTTAAGAAGTATATCTGACTGTCCAAATAATAATAATCGTATTACTTATGATGAATTTCTACCCAGTGCTTGCTCTAAGATAGCAGATATTATGTATACAATTTTAACTGACAAGAATGAGTAAAGAAATTACTTAAATATTTACTAAATACTCTAAAACTGCTAAAATTTTAATATAAGGAGACTAGAATAATGATTAAATTAAGTATAAAATCAATCGAACCATATGCTTATATTTTAGAAAATAACCAAAAAGAATATCGTATGCACTTGAACTTTAAAGGTATCGAAAAGAAGCCAAAAGTTGGTGATTACCTTTATATGCCAGATAATTTAGTAGTTGAACTTGGTGATTATACCTTTGGTCTTATCGGAGGAGTATATGCTAAGAAAAAAGATATTAAAGATGATATTATCAAAATAGTTGGTCAAGACTATGAATATTATTTACAAAGATACTATGGATAGGAGTTTTTAAATGAATAGTGAATTAAAGAAAATAAAAAAAATCTATGGTGAAGAAACAATGCACTTATGTCGTAGCCTTTTTCCTACTATCCTAGAACACGAAGGTCTACTTTTAAGTATTTTGGAAGAACATTTTGCTCCAACTAAATTTTTAGCCGCAGAAATAAAATCTCAGAATAAAGAATGTAATTTTAAAAACTTTATTTATAGTTTTATCGACGTTGAATCTGAGATAATAACGGTAAATAAGAGTGCTGAAGAGCTTATGAAAATGGCAGGCTATACTTTATATGAATGTCATACAGAGGAAGAAATTCAAGAATTTAAGAAATATTATGCTCCAAGAGAAAAATTATGCACTTTTGATGGCGGACGATTAAATACCCATTATGTCTTTTTTGCTGTTAAAGATAATGTTGATGAAATTAAGAGAGAAAACTTTAATAAACCACAACGTGAAGATGAGTATGGCACCAGTGTAATTAGTATTCAGTTTTCTCGTGATAAAGCCAATACTTTATCTATAAAAAATAGATATAATCATACTGTTAATAATCCTGATAATACTTTTTATAATAATTTAGACAATATTATCTCTGGTCTTACGCATGCTTTTGAGACTACCTATAATCTGAATATTAACTCCAATGCTTTTAATGTCTTAGAATTGGACAACTTTGTGAGAGGAAATGACCGTAGATATTATCATTATAACATTGAAAATAATAATATTTACTTTTGTGAAAATAACTATATAATTAGAAATCATCAAATTGATGCCACTTATGCTTTAGAAAAAGAACGCTATATATTAATGGACACTTATGTTTTAGATTTATCCACTAAAAAAATAATCAATCTTCTTCCTAAATTTGCTGGGGCATTTGATGAAATGCTAAGTGATATTAAAGAAATAACTGTTACTAGAATTTCTCCAAAAGAAAGATTAATTAAATTTGTAACGGCACTTTATCCATCAATTGAAGTTATCGTTGACCAAGGTGGCAATATTATTAGCTTTTCAAATGCTGATATAAAAAGTATTGGTGAAAACTTCTTAAGAACTAATGTCGGCTTAAGTCAAATAAATATTCCTAATGTTAAGCAAATTGGTAGCGGCTTCTTGATACTTAATGAGAAATTATCGGTTATTAATCTTCCAAATGTTCTATATATAGGGGACTCGTTTCTTGCCCAAAATAAAGTTCTTGCTCATTTTAATGCCCCAGAGTTAAAAGAAATAGGCAACGATTTTTTATGTAATAATGTATCATTAGAAAGTCTAAACCTTCCTAAATTATATTATATTGGAAAAGCTTTTATTGCCGAAGGAGATAACTTAAAAGAATTAAATGTTCCTGAATTACAAGATGTTAGTAATTATTTTCTTTTAAGAAATACCACTCTCGAAAAAGGTTACTTTCCTAATCTAAGTCTAAATGACAATGGAGATTCAATGCGTTACTTCGGCTTCCTTAGGGATAATAGAAGACTAGAATATCTTTATATTCCTAAAAGTGACAAAGATACCACAAAAAGACTTTTTCAAAAAAGTCCATGGCTGCTAAAACCATATATGAATAGTCAAAAATATTTTTTAGAGGACAATACTATAAAAGAAAGTTCTAAGCAGTCTTTGTAAATAATGCGTTTTATTACCTTATATTAAGACAATTGGGTTATAAAAACATGAACATGGCGAAAATTTTCCTGTAAGCAATAGAATATAATCGTTATGTGGTTAGCAAATTGCTTGACTATAAAGTTAACTATAAGACAAAAAAAGTCTAAGTAGAAATCATTCATTTTTTACTTAGACTCTTTTCTTATAATTTGATATAATTCCTCAATAAACGGACTTCTTAAAGAAGAATCATTATTAACCAGTAAAAACACATGATTTTTGGTTCTAGTAAGAGCAACATAAAAGACTCTTCGCTCCTCTGCATAGGCATACCTTTCTTCATTATCTTTTGGTCTAAATAATTCCTCTATCCAGAAATTACTTCTATATCCAATCGGAAAATCTCTATCTAAGCCAATAATAATAACTTCATCATAAGTAAGACCCTTAGACTTATGAATACTCATCGCATCTATTTTAATATCTTCAAATCCTGCTAAAGTAACTTTAGTGCCGATGCTATCTTTAAAATTCTCATCATTAAAAAGTTCCTTAATATTTTTATTCTTTCTTGCTAAAATTAAGACTTTATAATCTGGATGTTTTAAATAAATATTAATTATTAATTCTTTAACCTTATTAACTTCATCATCAAATTCTATAAATCTAATTGGATTTTCAATACTTTTTGCTGATATTAGGTCTTTCTTAATCTGCATAGGATTCTTCATAACAAACTTACCACTATAACGAATAAGTTCTTTACTATTCCGATAAGTCCTTGAAATATATAATATCTTAGCATAAGGAAAATACTTCTGGAAATTATAAATATATCCTATCTTTGACCCATTAAACGCATAAATAGACTGCCAATCATCACCGACCGCCACAATCTTTGCGTGATTCTTTATAATAATATTATTTACTAAAGTATACTTATCCTGGGAAATATCCTGATACTCATCAATTACTAAATATTTAAAATTTAACTCTTTATCATTAGCCCTGCTAATATACTTATTAGCATAATAGATCATATCAGGAAAATCAAATTTATATTCGCTGGGACTACTAAACAAGAATTTTTGATAATACTTATAAAAATCCCAAATAAAACGATATTGTATCTCACTAATTTCCTTTTCATCTGGATTAAGTAAATTATTTAAATAATTTTTAATAATCGTATCAGCAAGATTTCTATTAACCGAGGATTTAATCTTTTCTATACAATTAAAATATAAGTTTCTCAAAGAATAAACTTGTCCTAAAGAATGTCTATCTAAGAGTTTACTTATTATCTCTCTATTATCTATTTTTTCTAAATTAAATCCTAGATGCTCTAGTGACGTTCTTAAATTACTAAGTAAGTTTTGTCCTTCAATATAATCAAGACCAATGAATTTATTATGATGAATTCTATGATACTTAATTTTTTCTATCATATTCTTTTTGTAACGATTATACTTACCATCATCAACTTCTGATAGCCCAAAATATTCGATATAAATTTCTTCACTGCCAAGATAAACAGTAAAATCAGGGTGATAAGGTTTATTATTATCTAATAACTCTGGATATACTTTTTCATAGTCATAGGAAATATTATGCATAAAAAGAAAATTAGCAATCATTGCCTCTCCTTTAGACTTAACTAACTCATTCTTAATAGTATATATATTTTCTTGATTATAATCATGATCTAATTGCATTTTTATATGACTATCTAAATCCGTAATCTGTGAAATACGAAATTCTTTATAAGCTTTAAAAAATTCCTCATAAGTATTATAATTCATATAATTTTTCTTAAAAAAATCTCCAAACTTAACTAGATTATCCTGACTAAAAACTTCTATTAACTTTTCTAAACTTTCTTTTTTTGCAAATAATCTATCCGTTAAATATTGTAAAAAGATTTTATTTTTAACGTTATCATCAACCACACTACATTTTCTATCTTTAAAAATGGAACGAATATACATAAGCCCAAGCGAGTGAAAAGTAGTAACATTAGCGGGTATTCCAAAATCTAGTCTAATTCTTTTATCTAGTTCTTCTGTAGCTTTCTTCGTATAACTCATAACCAATATTTCTTGCGGATTAACATTACAAATATCAACTAAGTACTTGACTTTGGCAGCCATCGTCGTTGTCTTTCCAGTACCAGCCCCTGCTATAATAAGAGAATAATCTTCATCACATAAAATTGCTTTTATTTGTTCTTCATCTAACTTAATATTATCATCGATACTACTATACATAGTATCAAAATATGATTTGTATTTATAATAATTTTCTTCTAATACCGTAGCATTATACTTCTCTAAATCAAAATTTTCTGGTTTAATCTTATCATCAGTAGTCTTATCAAGGTATTTAGAAATATATTCTTTCCTTAGATATTTCTCTTTAAAAAGATAATTACTGCTCTCCATATATACTTCCTATTCTAAAAATATCCTACCATATATTATTGATTTATACTAGAGTATGTTATGATATTTACGGAAATGTAGCATCTATGGAAGTTAAAATTTAAATAATATTTCTAAAAATAATGGCTTTTTTCTCTTTTGAACATACAATATTTTAGGTGATAAATATGTCTAAAAAGATTGTGATAGATAGTGGACACGGTGGTGAAGATGGTGGTGCGAGCGGCAATGGGATTATTGAAAAAGATTTAACGTTGAAAATTTCTAAATATATGCAACAAAGATTTGATGAATTAGGTATCCCTAATCAAATGACTAGAACCGAAGATATAACTTTGAATCCAACTGATAGGGTTAATAAAGTTTTAAGTTTTTATGGCGATGGTAAAGATGTTATCGTTTTATCGAATCATATTAATGCCGGTGGTGGTGATGGTTTTGAAATCGTTTATGCTCTGCGTAATAGCGATACTTTAGCACGAAAAATAACCCAAGAAATTGAAAACACAGGTCAAAATGTGCGCAAATATTACCAGCGCCGTCTACCCAGTAATTCTTCTAAAGACTATTACTATATAATAAGAGAAACTCCCAATACTGAAGCTCTATTAGTAGAGTATGGCTTTCTAGATTCTACCGGTGATGATGTATCTCAGTTAAAAAATAATTATGAAGAATTAGCCGAGGCTGTTGTCAAAGCAGTTGCTTCATATATCGGTGTACCTTATACTCCTAAGACTGATGAGTATTATACGGTGGAAAAAGGTGATTCCTTATGGAGTATTGCTAATAAATTTAATACAACTGTTGCTTCCTTAAAATCACTAAATAACCTTTCCTCTAACCTTTTACAAATAGGTCAAAAGTTAAAAATAAATGCTACTAAAGTAGATCAACCTAATGAATATTACAGCGTTAAGAAAGGTGATACCTTATATTCGATAGCCACTAAAAATAATTTAACAGTCCCAGAACTAAAAAATTTAAATAACCTAAAATCTGATAACTTGTCCATTGGTCAAACCTTGTTAATCAAGAAAACACCAAAAGAAAACACTAATATTACTACTTATACCGTTAAGAAAGGTGATACTTTGTATTCTATTGCTAGAAAATATAATACCACTGTAAATGCTATAACTACTCTAAATAATCTAACTTCTAATAACCTCTCTATCGGTCAAACCTTAAAAATTCCTGTATCGACGCAAAATTTCATTGAAAAACCTTATACGGTAAAATCTGGCGATACTCTATATTCAATAGCCAAAAAATATAATACCACGGTAAGTGAATTGATTAATCGTAATAACTTAAAAACATCTAATCTTTCTGTTGGTCAAGAATTAATAATTCCTTATATTAACTAACTAAAAAACGTTTAAATAGCAATTATTTAGACGTTTAATTCTTGCTGACTTTAAAGATTAATATAACTCTACACATACTCCGCTATCAGGTTTATAAAAACAATGGTTTTTGTATCTTCCTGATAGAGCCTGATCATACCATTTATTTTTGCAAGAATCGCCAGTTTTCGGAGCATAAAACCATAACGCATGAGTCGCAGGATAGAAATATTCTCCCCTTAAAACTCTTTTAGCTAAATCCTTCTCTTTAGTCGTCGCACTTCCTTGAAACAAACTAGATTTCGTTCCGCTAAATTGATTTTTTTGATAAATAGCATCGGTAATAGTTCGAATATCTTTAAAAGTTAGACAATTGGCAATTGCGCGGTTAACAACAACATTACCAACCATCAACATCCCAAGATTACCCTCCGCTAAAGCCTCAGCTCGCATAATTCTAGCTAGTAAATCTAGTTCTTTCGTCGTATAATTTATTAACATAAAAAAATCACCTATAAAATTATATGCTTTAAAATAAAACTCATTATCTTTTAATTACTATCTTTTTTTACCTATCTATGCTAAAATCAAGATAAGAAAAAGGAGAACAAATAGTTCTACTTTAAATAAGTTAAAGGAGTGTTTATAATGAATTGGTTTTTAACTTTTATGTTTATTTTCTATATTGGCTGCACTTGTGGTTGGATTATGGAATTGTTTTTTAGACGAGCTGTTTCTGGAAAATGGGTAAACCCTGGATTCTTAGTTGGACCTTACCTACCAATATATGGTTTTGGTCTAACCGCTTTAACCGCTATTTACCTAATATTTCACAACTTAAATGTTCAACCAATTGTTGTTATTCTACTAATGGGGGCTACGATGACCTTTATTGAATTTATTGGCGGTTTGTCATTTGTAGATGGGAAAGGACCAAAACTTTGGGATTATTCCAATGAATGGGGAAACTACAAGGGGATAATCTGTCCATTATTTTCGGCTATCTGGACTGGAATTGCCGCTCTTTATTACTTCTTACTTGCTAAACCTATTCTTAACGGTCTAAAATGGTTTTCTAATAACCTAGCCTTTTCTTTTGTTCTTGGTGTTTTCTTTGGTGTTATTGTTATTGACTATGTTTATTCAACTAACCTATACCATAAAATCAAGAAATATGCTAAAGAAAATGATATTCCGGTTAAATTAGAAGAATTAAAAGTATCTATCCGTGAACATCAAGAAAAAGCAAAAGAGAAATATTCATTTATCTTACCATTTAATCAAAATATTTCTCTTAAAGAACACTTAGAAAAATATAAAAAGCAAGTATCAGCAAGAGAAAAGAAAACCTTTAAACTATTTAAGAAACAAGAAAAAAAGGAAACTAAAAGTAAAAAATAGGAGACTTATATAAAAAGTAATAAGAGTCATTTAATTAGTAACTTTTGACCAACACGAATGAGATTTGGGTTAGAACCTATAATCTCTTTATTTTTGTTATAAAGTTCTTGCCATGTCATTTTATATTTCCTAGCAATCTTAGTTAAATTATCTCTTTTTTTAACAGCATAATAAATATGGTTATCCTCTTCATAGATTAATGAATATTCTTCAGGATTGAGTATTTTATTTGTACTTAAATCTTTTATTCTTAAATGTAGATGAATACCTGTTGCCATTCCTGTCATCCCCGTTGTTCCTAGAACTGTATTTTTATCAACCTTTTGACCTTTTTTAACCTTGATTTTATCTAAATGCAAGTGTAAAAACTCTTTATTTATTCTGGGATACTTAATTTTAACAGTTTTACCGCCACTGATAAGTCCCGTCCATGTAACAATGCCATCTTCAATTGCATATTGGTTAATCTTTTTTCGATGAGTTCCATAGTCAGTAGCTTTATGCCTATTACTAAAATTTTGAGTTATATAATGTTTCTTATTATGAAAGATTAGATTACTTATTTTGCTCATCATCATCACCTCCCTTCAAGTTACTAAATTTATCCTTGATGATATCCGGAACCTTAATACCCATAGCACTCCAGTTTTCTAAAATACTTATTCCTTCATTAGCAATAAACATATAAATAATAATATTTCTTAAATAACCGTTGTCTTTAAGCAAAATATCTAAAATTTCGACCACAACAATTAAAACAATATAACCAATCTTCTTAATTATCCCTTTCGCTCCGATTTTACTACTTAATTTTTTGGTATAAATAGCTCGCATAATTCCACTTAAATAGTCTAAGACAATGAATATTAATAAGGCTTTAAAAAGAGTATCGTATCCCGTTAGGATAGATAGAAAAAATGTATCATTCATAATTCACCTCGTTACTTTATTTCTACTATATCTTATGTTCAATCATCAAAACTTCATAATTTCTTCGCCTAATTTTCATTAAAAAATTAGCACTCTCTAATTGACAAGTGCTAAAAAAAGAATTATACTTTATTTAGCAATCAAGAAATATGACTGCTAAAATAAAAAGATGACATTGAATAATATATTTATATAAAAGGAGATAATATTTATGAAGAAAAAAGCTTTTAAAGCAGAATCTAAAAAACTAATGGATTTAATGATTAATTCTATTTATACAAACAAAGAAATATTTTTAAGAGAGATTATATCTAATGCTAGTGATGCGATTGATAAACTTCACTATATGTCTTTAACTGATAAGGATATAAAAGTAGATACTTCTAAATTTAATATTCATATTACCCCTGATAAAGAGAATAAAACTTTAACTATCAGTGATAATGGTATTGGTATGACTGCTGAAGAATTAGAAAATAACTTAGGTACCATTGCTAAGAGTGGGTCTAGTGACTTCAAAGAAAATAATGAACATAAAGAAAATATTGATATTATTGGTAAATTTGGGGTTGGTTTTTACTCTGCTTTTATGGTTGCTAGTAAAGTAGAAGTTATTTCAAAAAAATATGGTAGTGCTGCCGCCAATAAATGGACTTCTAGTGGTATAGATGGTTATGAAATCGAACCATGTACTAAAGATGCTTATGGTACTGATATTATTTTGCATCTAAAAGATGATACCGATGAAGAAAAATATTCTAAATACTTAGAAGAATATGAAATTTCAACTTTAATTAAGAAATATAGTGATTATATAACTTATCCAATTACTATGTATGAAACTCATAAACATCTAAAACCTAAAAAAGATGAAAAAGACCCAGATGAATATGAAGAACATACCGAACTTACTACTTTAAACTCATTAATTCCTATTTGGAAGAAAGATAAATCTAAAATAACTGATGAAGAATATAATACTTTCTATAGTGATAAATTTTTTGATTATGAAGAACCAATCGCTCATATTCATACTAAAGCTGAAGGAACAATCGAATATACTTCTCTAGTCTATATCCCATCTCACGCTCCTTTTGATTACTATACTAAGGAATATGAAAAAGGATTACAACTATATTCTAATGGTGTTTTAATAACCGATAAATGTGCTGATTTATTACCAGACTACTTTAGCTTTGTAAAAGGCGTTGTTGATTCTCCAGACTTATCCTTAAATATTTCTAGAGAAACTTTGCAACAAAACCGCATCTTAAAGACTATTGCTAATTCGATTGAAAGTAAAATTAAAAAAGAATTAGAGACTATGCGTGATGAAGACCGTGCTAAGTATGAAAAGTTCTATACCGCTTTTGGTATGCAGATAAAGTATGCTGTATATAATAATTATGGAATGGATAAAGATAAGGTTAAAGACTTAGTAATGTTCATTTCATCTAATGATAAGAAATATACAACTTTAAAAGAATATGTTAGTCGTATGAAAGAAGATCAAAAAGACATTTATTATGCTTGTGGGGAAACTGTTGATAAAATTGACCTATTACCTCAAGTTGAAGCTGCCAAAGAAAAAGGTTATGAAATTCTCTACTGTACTGAATATGTTGATGAATTTGCTCTTATGACTTTAAGAAGTTATGAAGAAAAAGAATTTAAAAATGTTTGTAGTGAAAATGCTAATTTAGAGACTGAAGAAGAAAAGAAAGAATTGGAAGCCAAAAATAATGAGTCTAAGGAAATGTTTACTTTCATGCAAGAAGCAATTCCAGATGTCAAAGCTATTAAATTTACTAATAGATTGAAAAATCACCCAGTATGTTTGTCAAGTGAAGGCGATATCTCAGTTGAAATGGAAAAGACTATGAAAAATATGCCATTTGATAATGGGGTAACTGCTAATAAAGTTTTGGAAATTAATGAAAACCATGAGATAGCTAAAAAAATCAAAGACTTGTATGCTAATGATAAAGAAGAATTAAAGAATTATACAAAGATTTTATATGCTGAAGCAAGATTAATCGAAGGTTTAAGTATTGAAAATCCAACGGAAATAAGTAATTTAATTTGTGAATATCTAGCTAAATAAAGGAGGATACGTGTCTTATAAAGATTTAATTAATCGCAGTATGCCAGGAAGAAATGGCTTTGATGACTTGTTTAATTTCAACTTGGTTGTCATCGTTATTTTGACTATTATGGATATCTTTATTAATAATATTTTCTTGAGTTTAGCCTTAGTCCTTAGTATTGCTATTCTAATATTTAGAGTAATATCTAAGAATGTTAAACAAAGAAGAAAAGAAAATGCTATCTATGTAAAGATTATAAGTTATCCTAAAAAGAAATTTAAGTTATATAAGAATATAATTAGAAATTATAATAAAGCCTTATATAAAAGATGTCCTAAATGTCATCAAATACTAAAATTACCTTTAAAAAAAGGAACTCATACGGTTAAATGTCCGGAATGTGGAAATTCCTTTACAGTAAAATGTAATCGTAATGAAGTAGTTAAGGCTGAAGTTGTAAAATAAAGAATTGCTAGACCTAATTAATTGAGGTCTAACAATTTTTTAATATTAAGAGACATACTACCAAATAAGAGGCAAAAGTTATGAATAAGCAAGAACAGTTAGAATTCAAAATTTAGAAAGAATTGAAAAAGTATATAAAAGCAGAAAGAAAACTCTAAATAATTTTGAACTTAAAGGAAATCCAACTTTTGAAAGACTATCAACATCAATCTAACATCATAGATGTTTTCTTTTATAAAAAAATTAGCACTCATACTTGACAAGTGCTAATAAATGAGTATAATTAATACTCGAAAGGGGAAATGTATATGTTTAATAATAATCCAGAAGAAAATGAAAACGTATTAGAAAAATATGGTCGTAATATAAATGAAGAGGTCAAGAAAAGAAAAGTTGACCCTGTAATTGGTCGTGATGAAGAAATTAGAAGTATAACTAAAGTCTTATCGCGTAAAACCAAGAACAATCCTGTCTTAATCGGTGAACCCGGTGTTGGTAAAACGGCTATTGTCGAAGGACTAGCGCAAAGAATCGTTAAAGGCGATGTACCAAGTACCCTAAAAGATAAAACTATTTGGGAACTTAATATGGCTTCTTTAATAGCAGGTGCTAAATATCGTGGGGAATTTGAAGAGAGACTAAAGAAAGTCTTAGATGAAATTAAGAAAAGTGAAGGCAACATCATCATGTTTATCGATGAAATTCATATGATTGTCGGCACGGGGGCGATTGAAGGCGCCATGGATACCGGTAATATCTTAAAACCAATGCTTGCACGTGGAGAGATTCATGTTATTGGTGCTACTACCTTAAATGAATATCGTAAATATATTGAAAAAGATGGGGCCTTAGAACGTCGTTTCCAAAAGATAATTGTTCATGAACCAACGCTTGAAGATACGATAACTATTTTAAGAGGTTTAAAGGAAAGATTTGAAATCCATCATGGGGTTACTATTCAAGATAAAGCTTTAGTGGCAGCGGCTACTTTATCTAACCGTTATATAACTGACCGTTATTTACCAGATAAAGCCTTAGACTTAGTAGATGAAGCTTGTGCTACTATTAGAGTTCAAATGGATAGTGTTCCAACTAACTTAGATGAACTTACGAGAAAGATTATGCGTCTAGAAATCGAAAGGGAAGCTATAAAGAAAGAAAAGGATGAATTATCACTTCGTCGTAAGGATGAAATCGATAAAGAATTATATGACTTAAAACTTCAAGAACAAGATTTAAGAAGTGCTTGGGAGAAAGAAAAAAGTCTTAATGAAAATATTAAGAATAAAAAACAAGAAATATCTAAAGCTAGATTTGATTTAGAAACGGCTGAAAATCGTTATGATTTAGAGACAGCTGCACGCCTTCGTCATGGTACTATTCCAAGATTAGAAAAAGAACTAGAAGAACTAAATAGCAAAGAAAAATCTCGTATTTTAAGTGATGTTGTAACCTCTGATGATATAGCAAATGTCATTAGTAAATGGACTAATATTCCTATTGCCAAATTAATAAGTAGCGAAAAAGAAAAACTTTTACACTTAGAAGAAAATTTAGGTAAAAGAGTTAAAGGTCAAAAAGAAGCTTTAAGACTAGTAAGTGAAGCTATCATTCGTAGTCGTAGTGGTATTAAAGATCCTAACCGTCCTATTGGTTCCTTCATCTTCTTAGGGCCAACTGGTGTTGGTAAAACCGAAGTAGCTAAAGCTCTTGCTTATGAGTTGTTTGATGATGAAAAACATATGATAAGAATTGATATGAGTGAATATATGGAAAAATATTCTGTATCTCGTCTAGTTGGGGCTGCTCCTGGTTATGTTGGGTATGAAGAAGGCGGTCAATTAACCGAGGCTGTTCGTCGTAATCCTTATAGTATTGTTCTATTTGATGAAATCGAAAAAGCCCATCCTGATGTCTTAAACTTACTTTTACAAATTTTAGATGATGGCAGATTAACTGATTCTAATGGTCGTACTGTTGACTTTAAAAATACTATAATTATTATGACTTCTAATGTTGGTAGTGAATATATCTTAAACAATGAACCTGAAAAGGTCGAACAAGAACTTCATAAGTACTTTAAACCAGAATTTATTAACCGTATCGATGAAGTAATAATGTTTAATAAATTAACTAAAGAAGTATTATCTAGTATTTTAGATAAATTAATCAAAGAAATAGAAACTCGTCTAAAAGACTTAAACCTTACTATTACTTTGACCCCGGCGGCTAGAAATTACTTTGTTGAAAATGGTTATGATGAATACTATGGTGCCAGACCATTAAAGCGTCTAGTAAGTAGAGAACTAGAAACTGTCCTTGCTAAACAATTAATCGAAAATACTGTTAAAGCTAATGCTAAATTAGAAGTTGACTATCAAGATGATAAGATAATAATTAATCAAAAATAGTTAAAATATATTGTAACTAGAGTAGAGTATAATCTCTACTTTTTTGGTTATCCTATAAATGGTGATTATATGAAATTATTATTTATATTTATACTATCATCTCTTATTTTAACTAGTCCTGTTTTTGCTTACGAAGTAAAAGGAAATACTGATAAATATACCTATAAAATAGATATTTATGAAACGCCTTTTTTTCATGTTAATAAAAAGATTAAAGATTGGTTAGATGAAAAGTTAGAAGAATTTAAACAGTATGAAAATTATAATGACATTAAAAATGACTTTTATACTGATTATGAATTACATGAATATAATGGTATTTATTTTTTACAATATACTATTTCTAGTTATACTGGTGGCGTTCATTATTTTCAAATAAATAACCAATTTACTTATAATAAGAGTGGTGTAATTTTAGAATTAAAAGATTTCTTTAAGGATGATAATTACTTAGAAATACTTTCAAAATTAAGTTATGAAGAATTAATAAAAATAGGTGCTAATGAAGATAAAAATTGGTTAAAGGAAGGGACTAAACCAATGTTAGAAAACTTCTCTTTATATTATTTTGATAAGGATGGTTTACATTTGACTTTCCCACCATATCAAGTAGCACCTTGGGCTAGTGGTAGTATTAAAATAACCATTCCAATGAATAAACTTAACAAATGGCTGAAATCTGTGGATAACTAGCGACTTATCCACAGGCAAAAAGCAATTTTTCCTTGCTAAAATCATATATTATGTATTATAATGGAAGAGCAAAGGAAAAATTAGGGACATAATATAGTGGTAGTATGACGGTCTCCAAAACCGTTCGCGAGGGTTCAAATCCTTCTGTCCCTGCCAAATAAAAATTAACTCTATGTATTGGAGTCTTATATGAAATACATTTAATTTATATAAAAAATTAGATGTATTTTTTTAATACTTTATTAAAGAATTTTGGATAAAAAATTATATGGTATTTTAACTACTTCATTACTACTAAAATAATTAAAGCCCTAGTGTATTCAATTAAATTAAAAATAATATTTCTAAATATGATAATAAGTAATGATGTTTCCAACTTTTTACTTCATTAAACAAGAATATGATATAATAACGCCAAGAAAGGGATTTTAACTGATGAACAAAAAACAAAAGATAATTTTAATTGTCTGTGTTACTCCTGTCATATTAGCCGTTGTTTTTTACTTTTTTGTCTACAATCCTAAAAATAGTTTAGGAGAAAAGTGCCAAACGGCTTACAATCTAAGTCATTATGAGTATAGTGATGGCTTTAAAATTGATATTCCTGAGAATAGTTGCTTTGTAAATACTTGTTGTATGATTGGCCATAGGTTTAGAACTCATGAAAATTACGACTCCTTAAATGCTAAACTTCAAAAAATTGTGGATAATTATAATTCTAACAATAACGAGCGTCAGATTTCTTATACGATAGAAGAACATTTATGGTATAACGAGTACACCATAGGATATTAAAATTAAGTAAGGAACTCATAATAGCTCCTTTTTTTCGTGATTTAATAAAAACTACTTAAAATTATTTTTAGGTGGCACACGTTATTTTTAACCAAAGTGCTAATAACTCCAAAACTTTAGATAAGTGTTCGATTCACTTATCCCATGCCAAGCGTAATTGCGTTTGATTTTAATTAAACTTTAAATAGTAAGCTAATAATATAGCTGAATTTAGACTGTTAACATATTTAATCTGTTAGCAGTTTTTTTAAATATTATAAGTTGTTATCAGAATGTTAATATAATGGTTCAAAGCGCTAAATAAAAAGTTAAGCAAAAAAATTTGCAATTTATAAATTTTTATACTATAATAACTGTCCAAATGAAAGAGGGGATAATATGTCATACTTTCAAGATATAGACTATTCATATTATGGCGATCGTGAAGATCCAGAAGTTAATGTCCGTTACTTTATGAATCACATCATAATGATAATTGATAGCACTAAAAAAGAGGAAGAACTACTTCGTTATGATTTAAGGCGACTTTATAATTTATATAACAGTTTATTTATTATTTTTTCTCAACAAGCCACTTTGGCACGCACTAATCCAGAATTACAACATCAAGTAAGTCGTAAATTAAAAGAAATTGTTAAATTAAAGAATAGAATTGTCGATAATGATGGGTATCCATTAGATTATGAAAATTTATATAAAAAATTCGAAAGTACTAATAAAAGTATTTCTAATGCTTATAATCGCACAATAAAATTGATGCTTAATACTTCAATAAAGTCTTGATACATTATCAAGTTCTTTTTTTTCATCTAAATATTTATCAAATGCCTTTTCATATCGTTCTTCCAAAATATTTAATTCTTTTTGCCATTTTAAATAAGCATCTTTATATTCTGCTGGTGGTTTTATTCTCCTTAAATTATTAATTTGTCTTTTTAAAACTATACATTGTTTTTCATATAACCTCATTGTTAAATAAGTAATATTTTTTAACTCAGTGACATTTTTCTTTATATATAGATCTAATGTGTCAAATGAGTTGCCTGTTTTATTTACTTCTTTTCCAATTCTTTTTTCTTTATTTTCCATTTTAACCTCCCAAAAGTTTGTTAAAGATATTACTATTTTTAACAATAATTGGTATTTTATACGCGTTTTTTCTTTCTTAAGTAAATTATATCACATAATTTCGCAATTTTTTATATAAAGTGGTCATCTCTGACTACATACTAATTTTTTGAAAAATGGGAAAATTATTAATAGGTGGATGGAAATGACAATAAATGATAAAAATTTTAAATTTAATAAGAACATTAAGGCAACAATAGCTAAAAATATTCGTAAGTATCGCATTGAAAAAGGCTATACTCAAGAACAATTAGCTGTTTATACTGACCGTTCTTTTGAATTCTTAAGAAGAATAGAATCAGAACACGGAGCAAGAGGATTTTCAATTGAAACTTTGTATCGAATATCAGTAGTTCTTGAAAAAGATGTCGGAGAGTTCTTTAAAGAAGAAGTTTAGCCCATATTTCTGGGCTTTTTTCTATTTTAGTGGTCAAAATTCACTTTTATTTTATTACAGTTTTATTACAGTTTCTTTACAGTTTTTGCATTAAAAAATGTGTCATAATATAAGTATGTTAAACGAAGGGAGAGTAAATATGGAAAGTAAAGTAAAATGGTTTAACAATGAGAAGGGTTTTGGATTTTTGGAGAATAATAAAAATGAAAAGGAAGATATTTTTGTTCACTATACTCAAATCATTATGGATGGTTACAAAACATTAAAAGAAGGTGATCATGTAAGCTTTAATTTAGTTGAGACTCCTAAGGGTTTGCAAGCTAAAAATGTAGAGGCAATCAAAGAATATAAGGTGGTAAACGGTGGCTGTTAAAGTAATAAGTGAAGAGAATATTGTTTATTATAAAACAATTCCTAAAAAGGATTTAAATTCTAATATATTTTTAATTGGTGGTCATCCTGGTTTAATATACAATGCGTAACTTATGGTTATTGCATTTTTTATACGAAAAAAAGAGCCTTTCGACTCTTAGTTAGCTTTCTTAGAATTTTCGATTTTTTTATTTCTTTTTTTCTCATCTAAATATAATTTGTTAATTAGTTTTACTTTAACACCTTTTTCATAAGCAAAGCATTTTTTTACACCTTCTGGTAAATTTTTCTTATATACTTTCATTCTTTTCACCTCACAAACAACACAAATTTCTAAAGTATTATACCATAATTATTTTAATATTGGCAATTTTCTTTCACTAATTTTCTTTTTTTACTTTTTTGAATATAATTCAAGTGTAGTCTATATTCATCTATTGTATATAATTCTTTATTAACATCCAAAACTGCTAACTTAATATCATTAATATCTTTAGTATTAAAATAATTCATTCCTTGTTCCCAGATTGGATTTTGCATCATTCCATCAAAATTTTCTGTATGAATAAAGTCTGTAATTAAATCTTTCTTAGAACTATAAACTTTTCTTAACGTTAATATCCATCTTTTTATCTTCAATAATAATTTTTTCTTCATTGATTAATCTCCACCAAAGGTGGTCCTTTCTTTTGATAAATTATATTGTATCATATTGCTATTTTTTCGTAAATAAATTAAAATAAAATTAGAAAGGATAAGATTTCTTCTCTATTAACATATTTTTCTTTTTGGCATATTATTTATTAGACTATAACATTTTAAAGGAGGTATTATATGCAAAATTTTCCTCCTAATATCAATCCTGAATTATTTTCTATTCTTGGTGCTATAACTGGTCTCATTGTTGAAGGCGATTATACAGCCAATGAATTAAACTCTATTGGTAACTGGATTATTTTAGTCGGTCAGTTCATGCTAACAACAGCTGCCCAACAACAACTTATCAATGGACGTTACCAAAATAATAATGGAAATCGTATTAAAAGTGGGGCTAATAATCATAGCCTTAATAATAAAGAATATTCTACTAAAGAAGACTTGAACAATCTCATCAATTATTTAAAAAAATTAGAATCTAAATTAGAAGAAATCAAGGGTTAAAATGAAAATAATTACCAAAATGATTAATACTTTAGTCGCCATTTTTCTTATTATCAACATCGTTGGTCTTTTCTTAGTAAATGTCCATTTTGCAGGTCTTTATTTTGTTAAAAGTGCAACCAACGAATTAACACCTCTTATAAATAATAACGACTTAGTATTATATCAGAAACAAGATAACTATCAAGAAAATGACATTATAATATATAATATTGAAAATAAGTATTCGATTGCTAAAGTAAAATCATGTAGCGAGTATTTAACTTATATTAAGGATAATACTGATAATGAATACAATCCAATTAGTAATGCTGACATTCGGGGAAAGGCTATTAAAATCTTTTCGGCTCAAAGTGTTATTATGTATTACAGTATTGTGATTATTTGTTTAATTTACTTGACTGTTCTTATTATTTTAAACTTAAATGCATTAAAAAAGAATTCTTAAAGTTATTTTGATTTAGAATTCTTTTTTTCAGTTTTATCCTCGATAACAACAGCCTCTACTACTTCTTTTTTGTCTCGTTTCTTCTTTTTTTCTTCTTTACTAACACTTTCTTTTGTTACTCTGCGATTGGTTAGCCAGCCAAATATTTCTAAAGCAGCATAAACCATTAAGACAATTCCTATCGTTTGGAATGCTAAATTAGCTTCCAAAATAGTATAAAGTCCAGCCAAAACTAATAACAACGCAATAATCAAAAGACTAATAAATTTTGAAGTATCTTTCTTATTCATTTCCATCGCATTCGCAAATCTCATGATTCCGCTAATCAAAATCCAACCACCAATTATGAAACGAAATAAAGCTTCTACAAAGCCTGCCGCAAAGAAGAATACAGTTCCAAAAGCAACCGACGTAAGCCCCATAATCATCGGTAATGATGAAGTATTGCCATCTTCTTTGACCAAAATATAATTCTTAATACAAGAATAAAGTCCAAAAAGAATTAAAATTCCTCCAAATATTTTTGATACCGCAATTACCATAGTATCAGGATTAGTAAACATAATTGCTCCTAGTATAAAGAACAAAACCGCACTCACTAGTGAGCTATTATTAGCATAAGATTTAATTTCTATTTTCATAAATTCCCTCGCTACTAAGATTATACAATAAAACTCTCTATCTGACTATAAAAAGTTCTCTAAGATTAAAGAATTTCAGCAAAAAAACTTATATAAATAATGAAAAGATTCATATGACTTATTATATCTTTAAGAATATTATAGCCATCATAATAAATAATACAAGAAAAAATTCATGCAAAGACATATTGCTATTCAAATCCTTTTAGTGTATTATACCTGTAGGTGATTTAATGGATAAAGCTTTATCTTATCTAAAAACTTTTTTAAGACCAAACGATACCATTGTAATTGGTGTATCAACCGGTCCTGATTCTATGTGTTTGTTAATTCTTTTAGAAAAATTACAGAGTATTTTATCTTTGAAAATTATTGTTGCCCATATTAATCATCAAGTTCGTAAAGAGTCAACTGAAGAAGAAAATTTTATTAAAGATTATTGTCATCAGCATAGCTTAATCTGCGAAGTCTATCATCTTCCAACTATGACTGGTAACTTTGAAGCCCAGGCACATCAAGCAAGATATCATTTTTTTCAAAAGTTGGTTTCTAAGTATCAGGCTCAATATCTTATGACTGCTCATCATGGTGATGACTTAATCGAAACGATTTTAATGCGTGAGATAAGAGGCTCCAACTTAAAAGGCTACGCTGGTATCGAATTAGCAAGTGATTATGAGACTTATAAACTAGTTAGACCTTTACTTTTCTACTCAAAAGCCGAAATTCTAAATTATCTTGAAGAAGAACATATTCCATATTACATTGATAATACAAATTTTTCTGATAAACACTTTCGTAACCGCTTGCGTATGGATGTTTTACCTCTTTTAAAAAAAGAAAATCCTAAAGTCCATTTAAAATATTTAGAGTATAGTGAAGAACTATTAGCAACCGACAAATTTTTACAGAAGTTTACTAATGAAATAAAAAAAGAAGTATATAATAATAATAGGTTGCTGATACCGCATATTTTAAAACAAGATAAGGTGATTCAAAAGAGAGTTATAGAGTCTATTTTAAAGGATTTATATCAAGACGATATTGATAAGATAAGTAATAATCAGACCAAGGCTATTATGGAACTTATGGAAAGAAATAATCCTAATGAAGTTTTAAACTTACCAGGAGAATATCATGTGACACGTAATTACGATGGCTTAATCTTTTCAGTTGCTAATAATAGTTCAACTTATGTACCAGTATTTAAAGAGTTAAAAAAAATAAATAATTATAATCATCAAACTATTAAAGAAGTCGAAGACAGCAAGGATCATTCTAACTATACAATAAGATTAAATTCTAAAGAATTAACGCTTCCTTTATATGTAGCAACTAGACTTCCGGGGGATAAAATATCCGTAAAGAATATGATTGGTACTAAAAAAGTAAAAGAAATATTCATTGATATGAAAATACCCAAAGATAAAAGAGATAGCTGGCTTTTGTTAAAAGATGCAACTGGAGAAGTAATTTGGGTTCCTGGTCTAAAAAAATCAAAATTTGATAAAGAAAATAACGAAAAGTATGATATAATACTTGTGTTTGCAAAAGAAGGAGAATAAATATGAATAAAAAAAGACAAAATGCAATCAAACAATTTACGCCTTACTTAGTTCTTTTTGTTATCATTGCTGCGATGTTATTCTTATATGGTGGCAGTGCAACAAAAGTTCATGAATTAAAAACAGGTGAATTTTTAAAATATATAAATGAAAATAAAGTAACGGAGATGACAATAACTCCTAAAAGTGATGAGTCTATCTACTATATTACTGGTAAAATTGAAGGGTATAGTGATAAAGAAACATTTAGTGTTAAAGTTGTTTCTGAACAGCTAAATACTGTTACTAAATATGCTGAAAGTCATAATTTAAATCTTTATGATACTAATAAGGATCCTGGTAGCAGCCTACTTCCTTATATTGTTATGAATGTCTTACCAATCGTTATTATTGTTGCTGGTGGATACGTTTTATTTATGAAAATGTCTGCAGGAAATAATAAATCAATGGACTTTGGTCGTTCACGTGCTAAGTTAAGTGAAGATGGTGGTAAAGTAAGATTTACAGATGTTGCTGGTCTTGATGAAGAAAAAGAAGAAGTTTCTGAGTTAATTGACTTCTTAAAAAATCCTAAGAAATTTCAAAAATTAGGAGCAAGAATTCCTAAAGGTGTTCTTTTAGTTGGGCCTCCCGGAACCGGTAAAACTTTGTTAGCAAAAGCTGTTGCGGGGGAAGCTAATGTCCCATTCTATTATATTTCTGGTTCTGATTTCGTTGAACTATTCGTTGGTGTTGGTGCTTCTCGTGTCCGTGATATGTTTAAACAAGCTAAACAATCAGCACCTTGTCTAATATTCATCGATGAAATTGATGCTGTTGGTCGTCAAAGAGGTTCTGGCATCGGTGGCGGTCACGATGAGCGTGAGCAAACTTTAAATCAATTATTAACCGAGATGGATGGATTTGGTGCTAATGAAGGTATCATTATTATTGCGGCTACTAACCGTCCAGATGTCTTAGACCCTGCTTTATTAAGACCAGGTCGTTTCGATAGACAGGTAACAGTTAGTTTACCTGATGCTAAGGCTCGTGAGGAAATATTGAATGTTCACGCTCGCAATAAAGTCTTTGGCGATGATGTTAATCTTAAAGCATTATCTTTAAGAACACCAGGATTTAGTGGCGCCGATTTAGAAAATCTTTTAAATGAAGCTGCCCTACTTGCTGTTCGCCGTAATAAAGAAGCTATTACAATGGATGAAATTGATGAGGCTACTGACCGTGTTCTAATGGGACCAGCTAAAACTTCGCGTAAGATATCTGATAAAGAAAAGAGACTTGTTGCCATTCATGAATCTGGTCATGCTGTTATCGGCATTAAATTACCAGATGCTCAAGAAGTTCATAAGATTACTATCATTCCAAGAGGAATGGCTGGTGGTTATACCATGATGCTTCCAAAAGAAGAAAAAATGGGTATTATGACTAAAGAAGAATTAGAAAGTCAAATTATTGGTTTAATGGGTGGTCGTGCTGCTGAAAGATTATTTTTAAATGCTACAACTACTGGGGCTTCTGATGACTTTAAAAAAGCTACTCGTATTGCCAGAAGTATGGTAACTAAATATGGTATGTCTGATTTAGGACCAATGCAATTAGAAGAGGAACAAGAAGGCGTCTTCTTAGGCAGAGACTATAATAAGACTAAAAATTTCTCTGATCAAGTTGCTTTAGAAATCGATAAAGCTGTTCGTAAAATTGTTGATGACTGTTACGATAAAGCTGTTGAAATTCTAAAGAAAAATGAAAAATTAGTTCATCTCCTAGCTGATGCTTTAGTTGAGAATGAAACTTTAACTAAAGAACAAATTGAATGCTTAGTAGAAACTGGTAAAATGTGTCCGGCTGACCCCAAACCAACTAGTGAACCTACTATGGTTAAATTAAAAGAAATAGCTAAATCTAAAAATATCAAAGGTTATGCTAAAATGACTAGAGAAGAGTTAGAAGCTGCTCTTGAAGAAGCTGATAAATAAAAAGCCAAACGATGTGAAGATGAAACTCTATGTCGTTTTTTTCTTGCAAAACTATAGAAAAAAGCTAAGACCTTAATTTACATATATTAAGAGAAATGTTATACTCTTATTAGAAAAAGGAAAGCTGGGATAAGATGTTAAAAAAAATTAATAATAATAAAATTTTGATTATTAGTCATTATGCTGATATAGATGGAATGGGCTCTATAATATTAGGAAAATACTATTTTAAAGAATTTGATTATTTGCTAGCGGATAATAATCATGATTTTGACTTAGAGACTGATATTGACTACCATAATTATGATACAATTTATATTTGTGATTTAGGGTTTAATGATAAAAATTTGAAGTATTGTTTAGATCATCAAGACTTAGCATTAAAAATTAAGAACTTCGATCACCATGAATCGGAAGTAGAAAAGAATAAATATCCATTTGTTAATGAGGTTATTACTTGGGATGGGCATTTAACTAGTGCTACAGAATTATTCTATAATTATTTATTAACTTTACCTAATAGTGACTTCTTAAATAGTCTTTTCTTTCAAAAGTTAGTAGAAGCCATTAGACGTCAAGATACTTGGACCTTTGAAGAAACTAATAATACTCTTGGACCTGATTTAGCTACATTACATGCTTTTTTAGGAGCAGAGTCTTTCATTGATTTATTAAGTTCGTTAGATTATACAAAGGATTTTCATTTGCCTAAAGAGTATTTAGATATCGTTAATAAGCAAAATCAAGATAAAGAGATGGCTGTAAAAAATTATTTAGAAAAATCTAGATTAATTGAGTATCAAAATTACAAGATAGCAGTATCTATTGGGGAAAAATATCGCTCAACAGTAGGCCACGAATTAATGTTAAAATATCCAGAGGCTTCTTTTGCCTTGATTATTAACTTTTATCGGATGACTTGTTCGTTAAGAATAAATAACGATAATTATGATCTTGGTCTCGTTGCTCAAGAATTTGAACCAACTGGTGGTGGTCATAAAAGAGCAGCTGGCTTTAGAATTGATGAGTTATCAATCCCTAAAATTAATGAGATAATTACTAAATATTTAGAAGCTTTAAAAACTGGCGATTAGGGTAATAAAATTAAAAATATAAGACAAAATAATATTTATATGATAAAATGAAATAGCAGAATTATTGACAAAGGTGGTATTAGAATGACAAAAATTATTGCATTAGTTAATCAAAAAGGAGGCGTTGGCAAAACAACTTCCAGTATAAATTTATCCGCAGCCCTTGGAAAAGAAGGTAAAAACACTTTACTAATCGACTTAGACCCTCAAGGAAATGCAACAACGGGGTTAGGTATAAATAATAGTGATATTAAGCACGATATTTATGATGTTATGACTGGAGCTTGCGATGTTAAAAGTGCGGTTATTAAAACGAAATTTAAAAATCTTTCGATGATTCCCGCAACATTGAATTTAGCTGGTGTTGATGTTGAATTTGTTAAAGCTATGCTTGAAGATTCTAATTTTCGTCAGAACGAACAGCTTAAATTAAGCCTAGAACCATTAATGAATCTTTATGATTATATAATAATAGATTGTCAGCCATCTTTAGGAATTACTACTATGAATGCTTTAGTTGCTAGCAACTCGGTTATTATTCCCGTTCAATGTGAATTTTTTGCTTTAGAGGGGATTACACAGTTGCTTAACTCTATTATAATGGTTCAATCAAATATGAACCCTGGTTTGAGAATAGAAGGAGTCTTGCTTACTATGCTTGATGGTCGTACTAATATCGGCTTAGAAGTAATTGAAGAAATTAGAGGCTATTTTAAGAATAAAGTCTTTAATACCATTATTCCTAGATTAGTAAGATTAGTTGAAGCCCCAAGTCATGGGAAACCAATTAGTGATTATGATCCAGATAGCAGAGCAACACTTGCTTATCAAAACTTAGCAAAGGAGGTTATTAGTAGAGATGGAAACTAAGAGAAAAGCTTTAGGAAAAGGTTTAGAACAATTATTTACCAATGAACGCATTGACTTTGACAATTTTGAAAAAGGGCTAGTAGAAGAAGCCAAACCAAATGAGATAGTTCAAATAAAAATTACTGATATCCGTTCTAATCCTTATCAACCTCGTAAAATTTTTGACGAAGAAGCCTTAAATGAATTAGCATCTTCTATTAAAGAACATGGTATCGTTCAACCAATTATAGTTAAGAAAAGTATTAAGGGTTATGAGTTAGTAGCCGGTGAGCGTCGTACTAAAGCCGCTAAGATTGCCGGATTAGAAACTGTCCCAGCAATAGTTAAAGACTTTGATGATGAAGAAATGATGGAAATTGCTTTGATTGAAAACATTCAAAGAGAAAACTTAAATCCCATTGAAGAGGCGATGGCTTACGATAGTATTCTAAGAAGTAGTAATATTACCCAAGAAGAACTAGCTAAAAAATTTGGTAAAAGTCGTAGTTATATCACTAATAGTCTTGGCTTATTAAGACTTCCTGATGATACTAAAAAGTATGTGGAAGATAATAAACTATCTATGTCTCATGCTAGAGCTTTATCCAAGTTAGAAGATAATAATCAAATCAATCATCTGGCTAACAAAATAGTTACCGAAGGACTAAATGTTCGTGCCATTGAAAACATAACTAGAGATATCCATGAACAAGAAGAAAAACAAAACTTACAAAATGATGATAATTTCTTTAAACAATATGATACTATAAATCCCAATCATATCTATGAGGATGCTATGCGTGAAAAGTTAGGGACTAAAGTTAAAATTACTAATAAAAAGATAGAAATACCTTTTTCTTCGCAATTAGAACTTCAAAGAATTTTAGAATTATTGGATATCAGAATTGAAGGATAATACTTATGAAAATATTAGAAACAATTTTTAAATTTTTCGCTGCTAAACAAGTTTATACTCCTATTATCTCCATTTTCTTAGGAGTCTTAGCTTGCCATGGTGTTAACAACGCCTTAAAAAGACTAATGAAATTTAAAGAAAATAAAAATACTTATGATCAGAAAAAGAAAAGAACTATTATTGATTTAGTATCTAACATCTTTAAATATATTATAATTGTTATAGTTATTGTTATTATTTTAGAAGCTTATGGAATAGATACAAAATCTATTATTGCCGGCTTAGGAGTTTTATCAGCTGTTATCGGCTTGGCTTTCCAAGATACACTTAAGGATTTTATCGGTGGAATTTGTATTATTTTAGAAAACTACTATGTAGTTGGAGATATGGTTACTTATGGCGATTTTACTGGTGAAGTCATTGAACTAGGTTTAAAAAGTACCAAAATAAAAAAGTATACGGGAGAAATATTAATTATTGCTAACCGCAATGTTAATCAGATAATCAATATGTCTCAGGCTAAGCAAAATGTTTACTTAGAATTAAATGTTGCTTATGAAGAACCAACTGAAAAAGTAGAAGCCACTATCGCTAAAATTTTACCAGAATTAGAAAAGATTAATTATGCGATTAAAAAATCAGCTAGTTACTTAGGCGTTAGTTCTCTAGGTGATAGTTCAGTCGTTTACTTAGTAAAGGTTGATTGTCAACCTGATAAGCAATGGCAAGTGAAAAGAGATGCTTTGAGAATAGTTAAAAATGCCTTTGAAAAAGATAATATTAAGATACCATATCCACAAATAGAGGTGCATAATGGACAAAACATATAAATTAAATGATCAAGTTGTGATGAAAAAACAACACGCTTGCGGGACTAATCTCTTTAAGATAACTAGAGTTGGTGTCGATATCAAAATAAAATGTGTTAACTGCGGCCATGAAATTATGATGAACCGTTTGGAATTTAATAAAAAACTGAAGAAAGTATTAGGTGATAGCGATGTCAAATAAGAAAAATAAAGTTTCCTTAAATCCCATAATGACTTTGATGATTTTAATAGTAGTAACAATTGTTTTAAGTGGTGTTCTCGCCTTATTTGGAGTAGGTGCTTCTTATGATACTATTAAAAATAGTACTTATGAATCGAACTGGGTTGCTGTTGAATCTTTGTTTAATCTTCGTGGCATTAAATATATTTTTCAATCAACTGTTTCTAACTTTGCAGCCTTTACTCCTTTATCAATGTTAATTATCATCTTGATTGGTATCGGTATTATGGATAAGAGTGGTTTCCTTAAGACAACTTTTTCTCTAATAACTAGAAAATGTCAAAAGAAAACGCTTACTTTTGTTCTAGCCTTAATCTGTATTATCCTTTCTATTGGTGGTGATTTGGCTTATGTGGTTATGATACCTTTAAGTGCATTGCTATTCTACTACGGAAGGAGAAATCCACTTTTAGGTATTGTCATCAGTTTTGCTGCGTTAACTTGTGGTACAGGGTTAAGTTTCTTTAAGACTAGTATCGATTCTAGTTTAGATGCTTTGACTTTGGAGTCATCACGTATTTTAGACTCTTCTTATACTTTCACCTATTTAGGCTATTTTATTATTATGGTTGTTGCTATCTTGGCAATTGCCGCTTTGATAACCTATATATCTGAACGTTTCAGTGTCAATGAATTACCTAAGTATGAGTTTAAAGATGATAAAAAGGAATTCAAGTTAGCTAAAAGAGATATAAGAGGCTTGATTTTTGCTGGAACTTTTGGAATTATTTACTTGTTAATATTTATCTACAATATTATTCCTGGTCTTCCGTTAAGCGGTAATCTTCTTGATTATTCACAGAAACTTTATATTGATAAATTATTTAATCAAGACTCTTTCTTCTCACAAGGATTTGTCTTCATCGTAACAATTCTCTTTGTGATTCTTGGCTTATTTTATGGCTTGGGATCTCGTAGTATTAAGAATAGTAATGACTTCTGTGATTATTTAACCCATTCCTTAGATGGTATTGGTCGTACAATTATTTTGATTTTATTATCATCAATCCTAGTCAATGTCTTTAAAAAGTCCAATATCGGTACCGTTATTACAGCTCTTATTGGAAACCTAATAACTAATTGTAAATTTACAGGAATACCTTTATTAGTCTTGTTCTTTATTGGAACAGCAGTGGCAACTTTTTTCTTGCCAAATACAGTAAATAAATGGACCATTCTTTCCGCAAGTTGCGTTCCTACTTTGATGAATGTTGGTTTCAGTGCTGAATTTATCCAAGTGATTTTCCGCTTTGCTGAAGGTATGACTTATGGACTTACTCCTATTATGGCTTACTTTGTTATTTATCTTGCTTATATGGAAAAATATAATACTGCTGATAATCCAATTGGAGTCTTTAAAATTTTAAATTATCAAAAGAAATATGCTTTAGCAACTGGGGTTCTCTTATTAATTATCTTAATAATTTGGTACTTAGTTGGTTTACCAATTGGTATAGGGGTTATGCCTACGATTTAGATTTAGCATCAAAGCTAAGTCTTTTTTTATAAAAATATGACCAAAACTATCACAAGAAGACTTAGAAATTTTAAAAGCTAAAAACCATATTATTTAGAAATAATCGTTATGATTAGTAATATATTTACAAGAAAACATTATCAGTCATCCGGTTATGCAGACTAAGTCATAACCATACAAAAAAGTGTTAAAAATAGAGAAAATCTCTAAAATAACAAATATTAGCGCTTATTTATTAGTCTAATTATTAAAACTCTTTGAGTTAGTAAATAATTTTAGAAAAAGCCTTAAATCATTTGCCTTTTTATCTTATTTTAATTATAATTATCAAGAAGGAAGTGTTATTATGTCTTTAAAAGCTGGCATTGTTGGCTTACCAAATGTTGGTAAATCAACCTTATTTAATGCTATTACGAAAAAAAATATCTTAGCTGCTAACTATCCGTTTGCAACCATTGAACCTAATGTTGGAGTGGTAACGGTCCCTGATACAAGATTAGAATTCTTAGAAAATATGTATCTCCCATCCCGAACTATTCCCACTACTTTTGAGTTTACCGATATAGCGGGACTTGTAAAAGGAGCTGCTAAAGGTGAAGGCCTTGGCAATAAGTTTCTTTCCCATATCCGTGAATGCGATTGTCTTGTTGAAGTTGTTCGCTGCTTTGATGATTCCGATATTATTCATGTTGAAGGTAAGACCGACCCTATCCGTGATATCGAAATCATTAATGTAGAATTAATTTTATCTGATTTAGAAATTATTACTAGTCGCATTGGTAAAATTGAAAAGAAAGCCATGACTACTAAAGACAAAGAAAGTCTTATGGAATATAATACCTTAAAGAAATGTGAAGAAAATTTAATGAATAATATTCCTTTAAGAAGAGTTGAATTTGATGAAGATGAATTATTAGTCCTAAAAAACTTTAATCTTATTACTTTAAAACCAATCATTTATGCCGCTAATGTTTCTGAAGATGATGCTGTTGTTGGTAAAAATGTGTATACAAATCAAGTAGAAGAGTATGCTAAAAATGATGATGCTAGTGTCGTTGTTATGTGTGCTAAAATGGAAAGCGAATTAGCAGAGTATAATGATGATGATAAAAAGGCTTTTCTAGCAGAATTAGGAATCGCTAGTAGTGGCTTAGATAAACTAATCTTTGCTACTTACCATCTTCTAGGACTTCAAACTTTCTTTACAGTTGGTAAAGACGAATGCCGTGCGTGGACATTTAAAAAAGGTATGAAAGCTCCGGAATGTGCTGGTTTAATTCATAGTGATTTCCAAAGAGGATTTATCAAGGCAGAAGTTACAAGTTTTGATGACCTAGAAGCTTTAGGAAGCGAAAAAGCCGTTCAAGAAGCCGGAAAATTACGCTTAGAAGGTAAAGAATATATTATGCAAGATGGCGATATCGTTTTATTCCGTTTCAATGTCTAAAGGAGAGAGTAATTTGTTATTTAAAGTAATTGAAGAAAAAGAATTTCAAAAAATTGTCAAAGAATTTAATTATAACTTTTATCAGAACGCCGCTTGGGCTCAAGTAAAAGAAGCCAATGGGTGGATTCATCTTTATACAGCAGTTTATCAAGATAATAAACCTATCTTGGCCAGTTTGATTCTAGGAAAGAAAATTTTTAATAAGTATCTTTATTATGCACCTAGAGGACCACTTGTTAAAGAAGAAGTTGATATTAAAGAAGTTTATGCTTTTTATCTTCAAGAAGTAAAAAAATATCTAAAGACTCAAAAAGGATTTACTTTTAAATTTGACCCGATGATAACATACCAAGACCATGATAAAGATGGTAATGTCGTTAGTGAAAATAATAACCAAGAATTTATTGATTTTCTAAAGAAGCAAGGCACTAAACACCGTGGCTTTACAATTGGTTATACCAATGAAGCTCAATTCCGTTGGTCTTATGCTTTAGATATAAAAGATAAAGAATTCAATGATTTAATGACTGATATGAATAGTCGCTGCAAAAGAAGTCTTAAAAAAGCGGATAAATATCCTTTGATTTTAAAAGATGTTGATGATATTTCAATTAAAGATTTCAAGGATATTATGGAGAGTACTGCCGAAAGGCAACACCATGGTGATCGTACATTAAAATATTATGAGACTTTAAAAACTGAGTTAAAAAGTATTATTCGTATGTGTCTAATCTATTTAGATAAAGAAAAACTTTTGGAAGGGCTTGTTACTGGGACTTATAAATTAGATGAAGACATGGTAGCTGATATTAAAAATGATAAAAGAGCCTTAATACCCTTAAGTGCTGGGGTTTTCATTGAAGACAAAGACCGTTTAAATTATGTTTATGGTGGTACTTATTCGAAATATTTTCCTTTTATGGCCCCTTATAAAATGCAAGAAGAAATGATAAAGTATGCCATCGAAAAGAAAAAAGACTTTTATGACTTTGGCGGTATTTCGGGTGATTTTAAACCGGGCTCTAAAGAATATGGTGTCTATGAATATAAGCGTGGTTATGGCGGTTTTGTAATCGAATATATTGGGGAATTTGATTTAGTTATAGACTATCCATTTTTCCTTTTCTACAAGTACGGTTTTGCTATTTATCGTAACTTTAAAAAAATTATTTATGGACTTCGTAAGTAAAGTGTTATCATATCGAATTTTGGGTATAAATAACACTTTTTCTTTTAAATTTCATAAAATAATGGTATGATTGACCTAAGAAAAAAGAAAGAAGGAGATTTTATGCGTATATATAATTCCTTAACTGATAAATTAGAAGAATTTAAGCCTCTAAAAGAAGGCCAAGTAAGCATGTATGTTTGTGGACCAACCGTTTATAATTATGTTCATATTGGCAATATGCGACCTGTAATTACCTTTGATATGATAAGAAATTATCTAGAATATTTAGGATACAAAGTAACATATGCCTCTAATTTTACAGATATTAACCCTAAGATTATTGCCGCTGCGAAGACTTTAGAAATTACCGAAAGAGAAGTTGCTAACAAATTTATTCAAGCTTACCTTGATGATTTGGCAGCTTATGAGTGTGGCCGTATTGACTATCACCCAACTGTTTTAGAAAATCTTAACAATATTTATGATTTTATTACTAAACTTTTGGAAAAAGGCTATGCTTATGAAGTTGATGGTGATGTATATTTTCGGGTTAGTAAAATCAAAGACTATGGGTGCCTATCTAATAATTCTTTAGAAGAGTTAGAAAGTGGTGCGCGTGTGGAAGTTGATGAAAAAAAAGAAGACCCTCTTGACTTTGCGTTATGGCGTAAATCTCTTGATGGTGAACATTTTGACTCACCTTGGGGACCAGGAATCCCCGGTTGGCATACTGAATGTGTTGTTATGATAAATAGTCTTTTCGGTTCTAAAATCGATATTCACGGTGGCGGAGTTGATTTGAAATTTCCTCATCACGAGAATGAAATTGCTCAAAGTATGGCTCTAAACGATAATCACTTAGCTAACTATTGGATTCATAATGGTCATATTAATGTCGAAGGTGTTAAGATGAGCAAATCTCTAGGTAACTTTATTTTAGCTAAAGACTTTATTAAAAATCATAAGCCAAATGTTATTAAATTAGCTATGTTTAAAACTCATTACCGCCTACCATTTAATATTAAAGAAGAACTTTTAATTGAATGCAATCTTATTAACGATAAAATTTATAATTCTTTAAAACAAGCTAATCTCTTAATTCAAATTAAGAATTTAGAAGCAAATAAAATAACTAAAGATGATAACATTAATAAGATAATGGATGAAGACTTTAATACTCCTAACTTAATAACTTATCTTTTAGAATTAGTAAAAGAACTTAATAATAACATTAGAAGTAATAAAGACATAACAACTACTTATGACAAAATCCTTCTTATTACCAAAATTTTAGGTCTTCATTATGAATTTACAACCTTAACCGCTAGCGATAAAACATTATATCAAAATTGGTTAGATGCTAAGAAAAATAAGGATTTTAATACCGCTGATACCATTCGCGAAGATTTAATTAATAGAAATATTATCTAGAAATAAAGGAGTACAATGGATACAATACTAATTTTATTAATAATTATTATTCCTCTACTAGCTCAGTTAAAAATTCAAAGTAGCTATAATCGTTATAAGAGAGTAGAAAATAATAAGAAAAAATCTGGCTTTGAAGTGGCAAGAGAAATATTAGATAAAAATGGCTTAGAAGATATTTATATTGTTGAAATAAAAGGAGAATTAACTGATCATTATGACCCTACTAAAAAAGTTGTTCGCTTATCGACTGATATTTTCCATGGTGAAACTATAGCAGCGGCCGCTGTGGCTGCTCATGAATGTGGACATGCTATTCAAGACAAAGAATCTTATCCGTTCTTAAAAATTAGAAGTGCCATATATCCAGTCGTAAACGTGGCTACAAGTATTTCTTACTATATCATTTTATTAGGCTTTTTAATGCAGGCTTTCCGACTTATCTATCTAGGAATCGCCTTAACTTGCTGTGGTTTATTATTTCAAGTTGTGACCTTGCCTGTAGAGTTTGATGCTTCCCGTAGAGCGTTAGAAAAGTTGCAAGATTACAAAATCGTTGATAATTCTGAGTTTGCCGGCGCTAAAGAAGTTCTAACTGCAGCAGCTTTAACCTATGTTGCCGGAGTTTTAGCTTCAATGTTGCAGATATTTAGACTAATCTTGGCAGCAAAAGACCGTGAAGATAGATAAATTTCTGTTGATTATTACTCAAAAAGAAAAATATACTTTGGAATAGTGTTGGTAATTAGTATTATCAATACTATTTTTTATCTTTGCAATATAAAAAGTAAGTTGCTGTTCCTGGAAAAGAAAAAAACAATAATAGATTAAATAATTGAAAGTAATATAAATTTAAATGTAAACATGAAATAAAAAATCTTCTATTTACTCCTTGTAATTTAGAAAAAAATGTAGTAATATCTTAAAAGTATTAAAAGGAAGTGGGTTTTTATTATGGATAAAATTATTAATATTGCCGTTGTAGCACACGTTGATGCTGGTAAGAGTACATTGGTTGATGCTTTACTCCAACAAAACGGTGTCTTTAGAGAAAATGAAGTAGTTCATGAACAAGTAATGGATAGTAATGACCTAGAAAGAGAAAGAGGAATTACTATTTATTCTAAAAACTGTGCAATTAGATATAAGGATTACAAAATTAATATTGTAGATACTCCAGGTCATGCCGATTTTTCTAGTGAAGTAGAAAGAATTATGCGTACCGTTGATACGGTTATTCTAATTGTCGATGCGAAAGAAGGCCCAATGCCTCAAACTAGATTTGTACTTAAGAAAGCTTTAGAACAAAATTTAAGACCAATTCTTTTCATTAATAAGATTGATAAAAAAGATGCAAGACCTGAAGAAGTAGTTAATATGACATTTGATTTATTTATGGAATTGAATGCTACTGATGAACAATTAGATTTCCCAATTGTTTATGGTGTTGCTAGAGATGGTAAAGCTACTTTAGATTTAAATCATTTAGAAGATGATATTTCACCATTACTTGATACTGTTTTAAAACAAGTAAAACCTTATGAAGGTAGTGTTAATGATAATCTTCAGCTTCAAGTGTCTCAATTAGACTATGACTCTTTTATTGGTCGTTTAGGTATTGGTCGTGTTAGTAAGGGCGTAGTTAAAACTGGAGAAATGGTAACTTTATGCCGTAATACTGGTGCGGTTGAGTCCTTTAGAATTTCTAAACTATTTGTTAACGAAGGTATTAAACGTAAAGAAGTAAATGAAGCTTATTATGGTGATATTGTAACTGTAGCTGGCTGCAAAGATATTTCTATTGGTGACACTTTATGTCCTCAAGGAATAACTGATCCCCTTCCACCAATTGTTATTGAAAGACCAACTCTATCAATGAATTTTATGGTAAACTCATCTCCTTTTGCTGGTCAAAGTGGTAAATTCTTAACTTCTCGTCATATTAAAGAAAGATTAGAAAAAGAATTAGAGACCAATGTTGGTTTAGAAGTTGAAGAATTACCTGGTACAGATGGTTTCAAAGTTTCTGGTCGTGGCGAACTTCATTTATCTGTATTATTAGAGGAAATGCGTCGTGAAGGCTATGAACTTTGTGTTTCTAAGCCAGAAGTTTTATTTGAAGAAATAGATGGTCGTAAGTGTGAACCATATGAAACTGTTATTGTTAATACTCCAAGCGAGTATGCTTCCACAATTATTTCTGATTTACAAGAAAGAAAAGCTACCTTACTTGTTATGTCTAATGGTGAAGAAGGCTATACTCATTTAGAATTTAGTGCTCCAACTCGTGGCTTGATTGGTTATCGTAGTGCATTCATTACCAATACTAAGGGTGAAGGTATTATGGTTCGTTCCTTTGATGAATATAAACCATATGCTGGTGAAATCAGAGGTCGTAAAAATGGTGTTCTTGTTTCTATGGAAACGGGTAAGGCTTTAGGATACTCTCTATATAATCTCCAAGACAGAGGCCAAATGATAGTTGGGCCAGGAGCAGATATTTACATCGGTATGATTGTAGGTATTCATAATAGAGATAATGATTTAAACGTTAATCCTTGCAAGAATAAAGAAATGTCTAATACCAGAAGTAAATCTGCTGATGATGCGATTGCTTTAGTTACTCCTAAGACATTTAGCTTAGAAGAAGCGTTAGAGTTTATTGAAGAAGATGAATATGTAGAAGTTACTCCTGCTATAATTAGACTTCGTAAAAAGATTTTAGATCCTAATGAAAGATTTAGAGTAAATAGAAAGTAATAAAAAGATTAGTATTTCTTAAAGATTTACTAATCTTTTTTTGATATTAAAATTGGCCGATTTGCAGTCAACTGCAAATTGGCCATAATGATATTTAGCAACCTTATTTATAATACTCGAGATTAACCGTTATATTGCCAATGGGCGTAATAGGTTGCATCATTAGATACAACTG
>ULNY01020844.1_pt1 | contig 56839 bp, 65 predicted proteins | sample 1952071 | NCBI WGS metagenome assembly ULNY01 (sample SAMEA4835589, study PRJEB28245) | human gut metagenome | biome: gut microbiome; material: fecal sample | place: Denmark | collected 2008 | reverse complement strand
TCATTATTATCAACTCCAGTATATATTATACCATCATTTTACCACTATCATTATGGCAATAGTTCAAAACCTCTAAAAAGCATTGAAAATACTATGTTTTTTTATCCATTTTTGTTTATAGATACGTTTTAGATACTTTCTCGCAACGTATTTAGTAACGTATCTAAATAATATTGCCTAATTTTATGTATAAAAAAGCTGTTATTTCAAGACTTTTAACTACTTTCCACAACAAGGCTTATATTTTTTGCCACTCTCACATAGCTGTCAAGGTTTAGTGTTTTTAACACTGTCCCTTTGCTCATTTCCTTATATTACGGTGTATTTCTTGTTAGTTCTTTTTAGTATTTACCGGCTAAGTTTACTCAAAATATTTCTAAATATGGTTCTAAAATAGCATTTTTTCCACATCTTTTTATCATTTATTACATCTTGATTATATCATTTTGCTTTTAATATATCTATCTAACTTGACTTATTCCTAATTAAGAGTGATTAATAACACAACTTATTGAGGAGGTTATTGTGAAGTATATTATTAAACAGAAAAATCGAATTGAATGTATTAGTAGAAATGGTGATTATCATGGATTCTTTACTATTAAGAATGTTGATATTGTATTGTCTGCTAAAAATCCTAGAGATTTAGAAGTACTTATGAAGTTCAGACATAAAATAGAAGAGCATATTGTTGATTATTTAAATTCTAAAAGTTATAAAAAGGACTAATATAAAAGAAGCACTTAAATGCCTTTTTTTGTGTTTAAATGGTTCTAAAAGTGTTTCTAGCCTATTATTCTTGTATTATATTTAACGTTGCTTAATCCCTTTTAAAATCCGCTTAAAAGCTTAATTTTGTTATTACATTGTTTATATTATTTACCACTCCCAATTCGGAGTTAAACATCAAAAAAGTAGATATTTCTATCTACTAATTAAAGTTTTAAACCAATTTTTTCTTTAACATATTCCATTTTTTTAGAAGCATATACTCTAGCCTTATTAGCACCATTTGTTAATATTTCTTTTAAATGCTTTTCATCATTTCTATATTGATAAAATTTGTCTTGAATATCTTTAATAAATTTACAAACACTATCAGCAACTTCAATTTTAAAATCTTTATAATTGTAATCCTTATATTTTTCATTTGCTTCCTCAATAGTCATATTGTTAACTACACATACTAATGATATTAAATTAGATATTCCTGGTTTATTATTTTCATCATAATAAACTTTATCTTCACTATCGGTACAAGCAGACATTATTTTCTTTCTTGTTATTTCTATATCATCTAACATAAATATTGTTCCTTTATCATCTTTTGGAGCAGATTTACTCATTTTAATTGTTGGATCTTGTAAATTCATTATTTTAGCTCCAATTTTTGGTATTTGATATTCTGGCAATTTAAAAGTATCACCATAAATATTATTAAATCTTTCTCCAAAATCTCTTGTTTTTTCTATATGTTGTCTTTGGTCTGCACCAACTGGTACTATCTCAGCATCATATAGTAAAATATCTGCAGCCATTAAGGTCGGATATATAAATAATCCCATGTCTTTTTCACTTTTTCCCAATTGTTGTTTTTTAGATTTAAATTGAGTCATTCTAGATAATTCTCCAACACTACTTTGGAATGACATTAAAAATCCTAGATTGCAATGTTCTAATACATCACTTTGCATAAATAATGCAGTATTATTAGTATCAATTCCACAAGCCATATACATTGCTGTTATATCTAATATGTTATTTCTTATTTCTTTTGGATTAATATAAGTTGTTAATCCATGAATATCTGCAATAAATATTAAGGAATTATATTTATCTTGTTTCTCTACAAATCCTTTTATACCTCCAATATAATTTGCTAAAGTTATACTTCCTGTAGGTCTTACACCTGTAATCATTGTTTTCATTTTATTTTCCTTCTTTCTTAATTATTCTATATTTTAAATCAATGATTAATATAACTTGCACCATCGTTTCACATGTTTTTCCATACAACCATCTCCTTTTTATAAATAAAAAAGATTCCAGCCCTAAAAATAGGACAAGAATCTTGTGCCACCTAATAATAGTTCATTTCATATACCATCATATATGTTCACTTGATAACGGGTAGAAACTCCCGATTTTTCATACTTTAAATAATTTCTGAAAAACTCTCTTTGGGCCATTCAATATTCATCCATTACAACTTTCCATCAACCAGTTGCTTTCTATAAACTTCATAAATATCTACTTCTCCAAATCACTGATTTAAAATATGTTTAAATTATAGCACTAAATCGCCATTTTGTCAAAAATGATACCTCGTTCAATCTATTATTAGTATATTGAATTCAGATAAAAATGGTTCTAAAATGGTTCTAAAGCCAATTTTGGGCTATTTTCCAAGAAAAAGAAAAACTCGCGTTTCCTCTTATATTATCTGGGTTTGCGAGTTATTTTCCACAACATTATTTATATTTCTTACCACTGCCACATGGATAAAAAATTTGTTGTTTTTGGCTCTTTACTGCTCGTTATTTTCTTTATTTTTCGTGCTATTTTGTTTTTGGCTGCATTTGGTTGCACCCGGCTTACACTATAAATCGTATCTAAAATCGTATCTAATTGATAAATTTTTATTTTTTCTTCATTCCAGACAAACCATTAGTTAAAGTATTATATACTTCTTTTAAGTGTTCATTATCTAATTGCGGTAATCCATTAATAATTGACCTAGCCATCATTAATTTATCTTCATCACTAAATTCAATAAATTCTTCTGGCTCTTTTACAGGCATACTACTTCCATCTTCTAATTTAATACTATATTCAAAATCCTTTGGAGAATACCTTTTTGCTCTTTCACTAATTGATGCTTGTTGTCCAATATAAAACATAGATTGTTCATATCCTTTTTCTGGAATAAATAATGATTCAGCATTTTTAAATGTTTTTTCAGTTTGTCTATTATCTTTTGGATAATATTTAAATGGTTCAAAAATAAACTCTAATTTGTATTTTCTAATAAAATTGCTAAGTAATATCAAATCACCATGAATATTAGATATGAATTTGGGTTTGCCATTTTCATCATATCCTGCTAATCTTTCAGCTAAATCTCTATCAAAAAAAATCATACCTGATGAATGTTCAAATATTCCCATCCTTTCAAAACCATAATTTTTCATTTCAATTTTTCTCGGACTAATAATTCCATGTAATTCACCATCATGAATTTTACTAATTAAATCTCCTCTTTCAAGCTCAATGAGTTTCTCTAACACAGCAAACAAATCTTTTTTATCAGTTAATAGTGATTTTATAGCTGATTGTTCCGAATAAGGGAAAATACTTGCAAATTTATCAATTGCACCAGGATTTTCTTTTTTACTAAAGTCTCTCTCTTCAAAACCCATCAAATGAAAAAATCTTTCTGGAGAAATTTTTATTCTCTCACTTCTTCCAATACTGCTATCTATAATCCAAACTTTATCTTTATACATCTTTTCATATAATTCCATATTATGCTCAAGAGAAGCAAAAATTTTTTTTAATCTATCTTCAGTTAGTGAATAGTCAGCAAAACTTATTTTTCTAGCTGAATTTCTTGATATTGCTATATCCTCATCAGAAAGATAAAAAAGTTTTTTACTATTAAAACTCTCTATATATGCATACATTATGTCATATAAATCATAATCATCAAACAGCTTTTTTATATCTGGATTTGCTATTAATATATCTATGATTAATTCTGGTTTATAATCTATTTCGGTATACATTATTTCTATTAATGTTGTATTGTATGTTTTTTTTAAATAATCATCGCAAAACTTTAATATTTTCGCCATAACTTCCGTTGTAATAATTCTTTTATTTTCCACAATATCATCTCCCTATATAATTATAACACATAATTTTAATTATCTTTCTTTTGACAATTAAATATTATGAAAAATGCATAATATTCGTATCTAAATCGTATCTAAAACAAAAAAATTGTATCAAAGAAAAAACTCGTGTTTTCCCTTATTTTATCGGGGTTTACGAGTTATTTTCCACAGCATTGTTTGTACTTTTTGCCCGAACCACATGGCTTGTAATTTTGGGTTTTTGGGAGCTTTTGGAAGCATTTTGTAGTCCTTTTAGGCTATTGAATGCACTTGAGAGCTTCTGACAGCACCCTGGAATTTACTCTCAAGGTATCTAAAAAGGTATCTAAAATTCAAAAATTAGCATTTTTCGAAAAAAATTAGTATCGCTATTTTTATCTATGAAAATTTGATTGATTAACATTTTGATTTTGCATATTAATTATTTGTTGTACAGCATTATTGAAATTTCTTTTTAATTCTGGTGTTGTTAAATACATGCCTACTTTTTGATAATTTGCAATAATGTATTCTTCATCATTGTTTGCAATAAAATTAGCAACAAGTTCTCTTTCCACTTTATTAACTAGCTCATTTTCTATTTGTGTATTTCCTTGAAAGCTTCTTCGACTACCCATAAGTTCAATATTACTTGGTGCTTGTGATCTCATTTGCTCAGCATAGCCAGTCATTTGTAATTTATCAATTGAATATATTTTTTCTAAGTCAAACATAAATTCTTCAAATTTTCCTTCGTTACCAGGAAATGCTTCATACAATCCTTTTAATTGTTCTCTTCCATCACTTCTATATCCTAATGCAAGAATTTGATTCAAAGGTATGCCTAATGAATATGACATTAACATTATAATATTACCATTTAATTGATACTGAGAAAGAGCACTATAAGGTGTATGATTACTTAATCCTCTTACTGTGTTAGGTTGCTCTCTATAATTTAAATTAGTACCATTCGAAACATTATATAGTATTTCAGCAGTAAATTGTGTTGCACCCTCTGTTAAGAACATACCAGTATCACCATTATAGAAAGAACATTCCTCATGATTATTAACAAATCTTGTTTGGATAGCATGTGTTAATTCATGAAAGAAAAATAGTTTATTTGTTTCATAATCATTTCTTGAATTCATAGTAATAGTAAAATTATCAGTTACTCCATATACACCTAATGGTTCTTCTTTTACTTTTTTTAATAATTTAGGAAGCTCTTGTGCAACTTTTATGGGATCCAAATATAATCCATTCTTGCAATCTAATTGTCCAAGCGTATCAATATAGTCTGTAATTAACATTAAATATTTATCAGATATTTGAATGTTATTTTTAATAAAAATAGCTTTAATTGAATCAAACATTCCGCTTTCAATTAACTGTCTTTCTTTTTCTTGTCTACTAATCATACTTTCAACTCCTATATTAATTATATCATACTTTTAAACTCGTTTACCATGTCATTTTGGCAATGGACACAATTTCATCTTTTTTTCTTGGACAAATCTCTGTAAAGCCTTATAAATAAAAGAAATATTGTGATTTTTAGTCGTACAAAAATTTTGTATTTTAACACCATTTTTGGGTATCTAGATACCTTTTAGATACTTAGCAGAAGGTATCCAAAAAGGTATCTAAAAATTATTTTGAGATTTTAGTCATCAAAAAAGTTTTATTTTACAAGGCTTTTATTATCTTCCACAACAATTTTTATACTTTTTCCCCGATCCACATGACTAGCATTTTTAAGGCTTTTTACCACTGCACACTCGTTAATTTCATTTAAAAATGGGGCTTTTATTACCTTTATATTTTAGTTTATTCCTGCTAATCTCTAGCAGAGTGGCTCTAAAAGTGGCTCCAGAATTGCAAATTTTCCACATCTTTGTATCTATGATCTTCAACTACAATATACCATTTAATCGCCTATAAGTCCATACAACTTGACTGCTTCTTGCTTGCTAATGAATAATCTGTTTCATCTAGATATAATGTTTTGCTATGCCTCTTGGCTATTTAATGATGCATCAAGTTCTTGAAGGATTAAAAGTTTTTTCTGTATAGTCAATTTCATTTTTTCATTTATTGATTTAGCTTTCTTTATTTCGTCTTCTAGATCTCTTATTTGGATATCTAAATCATTCATTACTTTTATATTATCTTCTGCCATAATTTACTCCTTCTTCTTTTTGATCAACTGATTGTAGCATAGCTATTTTTGATGCAATTTCTTCATCAAGCTTTTGCTCTCTTGCCATAAGTTCTTTCCTCTCTGCTATTAATCTATCATATTCTGCTGATAGTTCTTCTTTTTGACTTATTCTCAATTGAATTGCTGTATTTTCTTGTTTTAATTGCTTAACTATTTTTTCAGTTGGCATAACAGCAATAGGTTCTGAAATTTCTTCTTTCGTGAAAACAACTTCTGTACTTAGTTTAATACCTTTAGATGCTATAGCTTCTCTTAGTTTCTGAGCTTTTACATCGCCCATTCCAACTAATTCAAATACTCTTTCTCCTAAGTTAATTAAGTCTTGTAATGTATAAATACCATTTCTATATAGTACGCCACTCGTTTTTCCATCAAGACCTAATTCTTCTTGTACCATTGGAATACCCTTAGCTTTATATTCTGCTTTTCTTTCTTTCAACAAAAGGTCTTCATCTTTTAATGAGTAACCCAATGAGTGAGCATATTTCTTTATCTCAACTATTCCATCTTCACCCAAGTTTCTAATCCTAACTAAACTTTCAAAATCTCTAGCTAATAAATCTCCTAAATAATAAATCTGACCTTTTCTTGTTAATGCATTTTTTACTCTTGTTGACAAACCTAAATTTCTAATTGGTATCAATGCAACATCATCACTTATTCCTAATTGTTCATATTCTGCATGATCATCAGTAAATAATAAACCCATATCCATAACAGTATTACGAATTCCCCAATATCTTGAAAGAATTCCTGTTTTAAGTCTATCATACAATTGAGTCGTACTTGCTCCTAATAAATCTCCTAATGTACTAATTCCCATTGATTTTAATATAGCAATGTCCTCACCATCTATATTTAGCGAATCCAATGACATATTTTTTAAATCTTCTGTTACATCTCTTCTAATTGATTTCAAAACCACTGAGTTTTCACTTTGTTCTCCCATAAATCCACCTCTCAATAATATTATATATGATTTATTTGTTTTTCACAAACAGTTACTAATAATCACAACTTTTGTGAACTCTTGGATAAGGTGTTACATCTTTTATGCTATCAATACCTGTTATATACATAAGAAGTCTTTCAAATCCAATACCAAAGCCACTTCTTTCACAAGTACCATATTTTCTTAATTTTATATACCATTCATATTCTTCGATTTTCATATCTAATTCTTTCATTCTAGATACTAATTTATCTAAATCCTCTTCCCTTTGACTCATACCAAATACTTCTCCAATTCCAGGCATCTCTAAATCTGCACCTGCAACTGTACCATCTGGCATTTGTTTCATATAAAATGATTTTAATTCTTTTGGCCACATTGTTAAAAAGAATGGACATTTAAAATAATCTGTTAAGTATTTCTCATGTTCTTTAGCTATATCAGAACCATATTCTGGCTTGAATTCAAAATCCTTACCACTTTTTTTAAGTATGTCAATACATTCTTTATATGGTACCCTTTTAAAATCGCAAGTTAATACCTTAGTAAGTCTATCTATCAATCCTTCTTCAACATATTTATCTAAGTATTCCATTTCATCTTTTGCATGATCTAAGGTGTATTTAATAACATATTTTACTAAGTCTTCTGCAATATCCATGATTCCATCTAAATCACAGAATGCAACTTCTGGTTCTATTTGCCAAAACTCTGCAACATGGTATGGAGTATGTGATTTATCAGCTCTGAATGTCGGACCGAAAGTATATACCTTACTAAATGCTTGTGCAAAGGTTTCTGCTTCAAATTGAGTTGATACGGATAATCCAACTTTCTTACCAAAAAAGTCATCTTCATAACTTACTTTTCCTGTTTTAGCAATCTTATCAAGATCCTGTGTTGTTACTTGAAACATTTCTCCTGCGCCCTCGCAATCACTTGCAGTAAAAATAGGTGCATGTAAGTACAAATACCCTTGTGATTGAAAGTATTCATGAATTGCCATCGATAATATACTTCTAACCCTAAATACTGCTTGAAACAAAGTTGTTCTAGGTCTTAAATATGCTTGTTCTCTTAAAAATTCTCTACTATGTTTTTTTGGTTGAATTGGATAATCTTCATCACAATCACCTATTAAAATAATTTTTTTAGTTTGCAATTCTAATTGTTCATCACTTATTGGTGATGTTGATAAAATTCCTATTACTTCAATTGCAGAACCAAATTTAATTTTTTGTATTTCATCAAACTCTTTCAATTTTGAATCATATACAACTTGTATTTTTTTAAAACAAGTACCATCTGATAATTCTATAAAACCTATTTCTTTTTGTTTTCTATGTTTTCTTATCCAACCTTTAACAGATATCTCTTTACCAATTGGTTGCTCTTCATATATTTTTCTAATTTCCATAACTAAACCACTCCTCTCTATAAAAATTTGTACCTTTCTAATTCTTTTTCTGTTTTAGTTTGCCAACTAGATTGTTGAACTTCAACTATATGAGTTTTTTCTAATATTAACATGCATATTCTAGATTGCCCTATACCACCGCCAATAGTATATGGTATTTCTTTCTTTACTATTTTTTGATGATATGGTAAGCAAAGTCTATCCATAGTACCAGATTTTTCTAGTTGAGATAGCAACGATTTTTCATCTACTCTAATTCCCATTGATGAAAGTTCTACAGCTTTATCTAAAAATTTATCCCAAATCATCAAATCACCATCCATTGACCAATCATCATAATCCGGACTTCTTAAATCATGGGATATCCCAGATTTCAATTTATCTCCTATACCAATAATAAATACTGCCTTTTTATCTTTTGTTATTAATTGTTCTCTTTCTTTCGGTGTTTTATCTGGATATAAATCTTCTAGTTCCTGACTAGTAATAAAATAAATTGTTTTTGGTAAATCTAATGTTAAAAAATGATATTTCTGTTTCATTATAATTGAAGTTTGTCTTATAGACTTATAAATTGCTTTTACTGTTTCTTTTAAATAATCTATAGTTCTATCACTTTTATCAATTACTTTTTCCCAATCCCATTGTTCAACATAAAGTGAATGTGTTGCATCTACTTCTTCATCTTTTCTAATAGCCTTCATATCTGTATACAATCCAGTATGAACAGGAAAATCATATTTTCCTAACGCTTCTCTTTTCCATTTAGCTAAAGAGTGAACTATTTCAAATTCTTCATCTTCTTTAGTAAATCCAACAGCTTTTTCTTTTCCTGATAAATCATCTTGTAATCCTGATGATTTTTTTACAAATAAAGGACTTCCAACTTTAGTTAGTCCTAACCTTTTTTCAATTTGACTTTCAAATGTCTTTTTAATTTCATCAATCATTTTGATTGTTTCTAAATAACTTAATTCTTTTTTCATTTTTAATTCCTTCTTTCTTAATTTTATTTTTTATTTTTAAATTTTATAAATAAATTAAGATACTTGTAGGATATATCTATTTTATTTAATTCTAATTGCATAAAATAGATATAAAAATGAAATTTTATAATCTATTTTATGTCTTATTATTGTTATTATTGTCATCTGACATAAAATCACTTCCTTATTTTATTTCTAATTTCTTTACTTTTATTTTTTCAATACTTTCTAAAAACTCTTGTTTAGTAAATGTTGTATCAATTTTTCGTGTTCCACAAATCATATATTGTGGTTGTTCAGGATAATCATCTAATCCTTCACCAGTTGCTAAACTTTCAATCATTTGATAACTAATTGGATAACATGCACCAAAGAATATTCTAGTTTGTCGAATTATATCACCTAATTGTTTTTTATCTTTATCAATTAACTCTTTACTTGGAAGAGAACTTATTATTGAATCTAAAGAAACATGTTGCCCTTTTATTATTATTTGTAAATATCGAATTAAATCTTGGTCATAGTCTTCACAATATTCAACAAGTTTAGCGGCAGTGCCATGAAATTGTTTATCATATTCCTTTGCTATTTCATCAACATATCCCAAATATTTATCTAATGCTTCTTCTGTTTTTCCATAACTTTTAAAATACTTTCCTAACTCATCTATCAAATCATAGGCTTCAAATTGATCATGTATATATGCAAACCAAATTTGATCTAATGATGCTGCACTTAAAAATGGATACTTTTGTAATATTTCATAAATACCTTTTATAGTTTCTCTTTTAGTTCTCACATCATATCTTCCACCATAGGAATCAAATTGTCCCATAAATAACCTATATGTATCTTCATCTAATTCTACATCTCCTATAATACTAATAATATATTCTGCTCTTAACTTTCTATATTTTTCATCACATACATAGTATTGAAAATCAGACTTACACATTTTTGAATATTCACTTAACTTAAGTTTTTTTAACTCTTCTTCTTTAAAATATTTACTCATTTATGTCACCTCACTTTCCTTTTTATATAAAAATACCCGTATCATCCTACAATAAGGACGAATACGGGTATCCGCGGTGCCACCTTAATTTATTACTTAAAAACCATTTATCGTTAAAATAAATGGTTTGCTATTCAGTAATCTCTTTTTTCAGTTCTAACAAACCTAGCAACATGATAACGGATTGCTAACCGAACTAGTCTACTCAAGATTTCTCTTTTTCGGTAGTTAGCTCAGAGGTGTTCTTTCACAATACACTTATAATCAGTTTCCACTATACCTGACTCACTAGTATAAGCATTAAAGTTACTTTTCCCCTTCAACGCAATATAATCATACCACATTTGTTCGTATTTGTCAAATCTGACATCTTCAATCTATTATTAGTATATTGAATTCAGATAAAAATGGTTCTAAAATGGTTCTAAAGCCAATTTTGGGCTATTTTCCAAGAAAAAGAAAAACTCGCGTTTCCTCTTATATTATCTGGGTTTGCGAGTTATTTTCCACAACATTGTTTATATTTCTTACCACTGCCACATGGCCTTTTGTATTGGGGATTTTGGGAGCTTTTGGGAGCACTTGGCTCGTTAATTCGGCACTCGGTTGCACTTAGGAGCACTCCGTAGCACTCGGCAAACCTAGCAGAACTTATCTAAAAACTTATCTAAAAAAAATCAATTTTAATTTTTTACAATTTTTAAGTAATTAGATTTTTCTTATATTATTCATCTCTATTTTATTAGAAAGAACAACGCCATTATTTTTTGCAGTCCATATTTTCCCATCGTTTTCAGTATATAATTCTATACTACCATTTGTCGATTTAATAATACTGACATCAGTAAGTCCATCTTCTCTTAAGTAGTCTTGTAACAAATAATAATCTCCATATTGATTAGCCACTTTAATTAAATCTTCTTTCTTGTAAGTTTCATCTCCAACTACTAATGTATCAGGATATTCTTCTTCATTAGTGTTATTATGTGGATAAATTGAAATCCCGTCCAAATTTAATCCCTCTTCAATATGGAAGTCTGGGTATTCTTCACTACATGGTGTAATTATAATATATTTTGACATTAGCATTGCACCTGCACTAAAGCCTAACAATACTCCATCATATTTTTTTAACACCTCTAATAACCCTAATTTGTCACACATATCTCTTTGCTTAAATGGATCTCCACCCATTAACATAACAAAACTAGCTTCGCGAACTGTTTGTTGTGCTTCTTCTGGTGACATATCAGGTGTAATTATAGTACTCGTTTCAAATTCTATTCCAACATTTTTAAAATGATTAGTAAATGCTGGAACATATTTATCTTTAGCTTTTTGTATTTTTTCTGGACTTCCAGGAATATATACTATATTTTTTCTATCTTTTAATTCACTTAAGAACATATCTCCTAATCCATGTCCAAAAGCATCATTAATATCAAATCCACTGCAATAATATCTTGTCATACTATCAACTCCTATACTAATTATATCATATAATTATAGATAAATTCTAAATTGTTATATTAAATATTAATTAACAGAATAAGGTTTATGACCTAATGGTAATTTTTCTTTTTTATAATATTCTTTTAAATGAGTCCAATTACCATCAAAAGAATAAACTTCATCTACCGCATCATAAACAATATTCTGATTTATAAATTTAACTAAATCTTCATCTAAATAAACGTAATTTCGATCAACAACAAACTGTTTTTCTTTTTCTAGCATTAATGTATCATACATCAAAATACAGATTTTTGGAGTAAGTGGGAACATAATCATACTTCCAGGACTAGCATATCCCACTCCCCACCATTTAGGCTTTTCTTTCCAGGTAGTAGTTAATGCATGTGCACTGTCACAAGTATACAACAAATATTTTGAACGATTATATCCAATATTCCATGTATGATAAAACAAATATTTAGCTAATTGTTTTATTTCCTCTTCATCAAAACAAGATAAAATGTTTCCAACTTTTAACTGTTCTTTTGTTCCTATCTCATTATAAACATTTTCTTTAAATTTACTTCTATCTAATTTCATACACTCATAAAAATGGTCCATCATATCATACATTTTATCATATGCTGCCTCTTCGAAATATCTTGTCTTCTTACTTCTTTTAATAAAGTATGCTAGTAGTATGGATAAAAAATATTTATGTTTAGTTGGAAATAAGGTTATTCTTTCTAATTCAACTCTTCTTTCGTTAGTCAAACAATTTATGCAACTTCTTTCTTTGAAAAACATTTCTATATCATAAATTACTTTATCTAATTTTTTACTATATCGTCTCTCAAATAATTTGTTGTGCAATATTTCAAATTCATCTGTTTCCTTAGAATCTATTTTAATAGTATTATATTTTTTTATATAAGCAATATTTGAGACTGAATTACTAAAAAACTTTCCTTCATTCTTATTAAATACAAAAATTGAGTACGTTCCGTTTTTTTGCTTTGTACCAAATTTATTTAAATAAAATTGTGGTATACAATGATGATTTTCTGATAATTTATTACTCATGTATCCTCCTTATAAAGAAAAAACTACACTATAATTGTGTAGATTTATTATAAATAATTATACTACTTTTTTTATAAAATGTCATTTTCTTAAAAAAAACTTATCTAATTTTATAATCGTTTTACCCTTATTTTAAAAGGTTTTGAACCATTTTTAATATTTTGAAATACTTATCTAAAACTTATCTAAAATTTTTGAGTTGTAATTTTTTACAATTTTTGAGTATTACATAAAAATAGCGCAAACCCTTATATTACTTGGGTCTACGCCGATTTTAATCATTATTTACCACAACATTGTTTATATTTCTTACCACTTCCACATGGACATGGATCATTTCTACCAATTTTTTGTACTTTCTTAGGAGCTTGTTTAATATGATCTTTACCATCATTAGTTATTTGCTTTTTTGATACTTCTTTTCGTTCGATATTTTGTGTTATTTCAGCTTTTATTAGAAGTATTGTTACATCTTTATCAATATTCTGCATCATTTTATCAAACAAGTCAAAACCTTCCATAGTATATGCTCTTAACGGGTCATCTTGAGCATATCCACGAAGACCAATTCCCTCTCTTAAATGAGACATGGTATTAATATGTTCAGTCCAATAACGATCAATTATATTTAAAACTATAACTTTCTCAAATTCATCAGTTACTTCTTTTGGTAACCCTTTAATTTTCTCTTCATACTCTTCAACAATTATAGTATAAATAGTCTCAATTAACTCATCAACATTTTTATTAACATCATTTATATTTAAAGTTTTCTTAAATAAGTTTTCGTTTGCATATTCAACTATTTCTTCAACATCAGTTTCATTTAAATGTCCCTCTGGGAAAGTATGAGCTTGAACTAAGTCAGTAACATGTTCATGAATAGAATTCAAAACAGCATCATGAATAGATTCATTATCAAGTATTTCATTTCTCTTACCATACATAATTTCTCTTTGATTATTCATAACATCATCATATTGAAGAAGTTGTTTTCTTATATCAAAGTTATTACCCTCAACACGCGATTGTGCAGTTGCGATGGCATTAGTAAACATTTTACTTTTTATTGGTTGATCTTCATCAAACCCTAATGATTGAAGCATCCCTTTTACTCTATCAGTACCAAATCTTACCATCAAATCATCTTCCATAGATACATAGAATTGAGTAAATCCAGGATCTCCCTGACGACCAGAACGTCCACGTAACTGATTATCTATACGACGTGACTCATGACGTTCAGTACCAAGTACACATAAACCACCAAGTTCTTTTACTCCCTCACCTAGTTTAATATCGGTACCACGTCCAGCCATATTAGTAGCAATTGTAACTGATTTTGCTTCTCCAGCTTTTGCGATTATTTCAGCTTCACGTGCATGATTCTTAGCATTTAATACTTCATGAGGTATTTTCTTCTTTCTTAACATAGAACTAATTAATTCATTAGTTTCAATAGCAATTGTACCAACTAAGACTGGTTGACCTTTTTGATATCTAGCTTCTATTTCATTAATTAAAGCTTTATACTTACCTGATTTTGTAGAGTAAACTAAATCTGGTTCATCATCCCTAATTACTTCTTTATTGGTTGGAATTTGTATAACAAACATATTATAAATGTTTCTAAATTCCTCTTCTTCTGTTTTAGCAGTACCTGTCATACCAGATAATTTTTTATACATTCTAAATAAATTCTGGAAAGTTATAGTAGCAAGTGTTTTAGTTTCCTGTTGAATTTGAACTCCCTCTTTTGCTTCTATAGCCTGATGTAATCCATCACTAAATGCACGACCCTTCATTAAACGTCCAGTGAATTGATCAACTATTACAACTTCACCATCTTGTACAACATAGTCAACATCATTTCTCATACCATAATTTGCTTTTAAAGCTTGATTAATATGGTGAACAACATTTGTATTTTCTATATCATAAAGATTATTAAAACCAAAACTTTTTTCAGCTTTCTTTACACCTTCTTCTGTTAAAGTTACCGCCTTAGTTTTTTCATCATATAAATAATCATCATCTGCTTTTAATCTCTTTACAAATGAGTCAGCATCTCTATAAAGATTATTACTTTTTACTTCTCCACCAGAAATAATAAGTGGAGTTCTAGCTTCATCAATTAATACAGAGTCAACCTCATCTATAATTGCAAAATTAAGTCCCCTTTGTACTCTATTTTCTTTTTTTACAACCATATTATCTCTTAAGTAATCAAATCCAAGTTCATTATTAGTTGTATATAAGATATCACAATCATATTGTTCTTTTTTTTCTTTTGGAGATAAACTTCTAAGGTTAGTTCCAACAGTTAATCCTAGGAATCTGTGAATATTACCCATCCAATTTGCATCACGATCAGCAAGATACTCATTAACTGTTACAATATGAACACCTTCACCAGTTAATGCATTTAAGTATGCTGGCATTACTGAAGTAAGTGTTTTACCTTCACCAGTTTTCATCTCAGCAATATTACCAAAATGAATTGCTAAAGCACCTAGTAATTGCACATAATAAGGTTTTTCTCCAATCACCCTAAAACAAGCTTCTCTTGCAGTAGCAAATGCCTCTACTAATATATCATCTAGAGTCTCTCCATCTTTTAATCTATTTCTAAATTCATCTGTTTTTGCCTTTAATTCATAATCAGACATTTTAGAATATTCATCTGATAATGCATCAATTTTATCTGCTATATCAGAAAATCTTTTTAATTCTTTATATTCATGATCAAACAATTTCTTTAAAAAGTTCATACCATCATCTCCTGTAACTTCTATTGTAACAAAAAAAAGAGAATTTTTAAAGAAAAATTCCCATTTTAATACATTTTATTCGGTTTCTATAACACCATAATTTCCATCTTCTCTTTTATAAACCAAAGTTGGTTTAGAAGATGTTGCATCTTTAAATAAGTAAAAACTATGTCCAAGAAGTTCCATTTGAATAATTGCCTCTTCTTCACTCATAGGTTTAACTTCTATTGTTTTACGTTTAACTACTTTATTATCTTCATCATCTATATCTTCAACATAATCTATAGCAATGTCTCTTCCCTTAATCTTTTTTGACTGAAGCTTAGTTTTGTTCTTTCTAATTTGTCTTTCTATTTTATCAACAACAACATCAATAGCAGCATATAAATCCTCTTTAGATTCTTCAGCTCTTAGAATGAACTTTTTAAGTGGGATTGTAACTTCTACTTTTTGTTCATGATTTTTTACTTTAACTACAACTGTAGCTCTAATATTATCATAATCTTCAATATATTTTTCAAGCTTAGAAAGTTTATCCTTTAAATAATCATTAATAGCTTGAGTAACTTTAATTTTATCTCCTCTAATTACAATTTCCATATCATCATCCTCCTATAATTATAATAGCACAAAAAAAAGAAAAAAGCCACCTATTTTGCGGGAGTGGCTTCTTTGATAACAACAACATCTAGAGCTTGATAACCTTTTGGAGTTTCTACTAGGTTGAATTCTACATATTGTCCTTCAGTTAAAGTTTTATAACCATCAAGTTTAATGGCAGAATAATGAACAAAAATGTCTTCGTTTTCTTTGTATTCAATAAATCCATAACCTTTTTCGTTGTTGAACCACTTAACACGGCCTTTCACTTTACTCACACACCTCACCTTCCTATCTGTTTAAATTCACAACGTGCACAAGCAAATCAATAGCTTTGTCCGTTCATATGTGTGACACAAGTGTATCAGAAAACACACCCACTTTTTGTCGTTTTCTGTAAAAGGTAAGAAGTTTGACTTTTTTGGTAATTTGTTAATTTATAGTAAACTTATCGTCGACATATTTTGACAAATTTTTCAAATAAAAGATTTTTAAATTTAAAATCTTTAATTATGCTATACTTTAAACAGTTAAGAAAGAGGTCACTATGAAAGAAAAATTCTTAAATGATTCTGTAAATCTTATAACAAGATACAATAATACTTATACAGAAGATGATATTGATAAAATCAAATATGGATTGGAAGGATTATACCTAACAGTTACTAAATTAATAATAATAGTCTTAATATCAATAATCTTAGGAATATTTAAAGAATTAATTCTAGTACTTATATTTTTTAACATAATAAGATATCCCGCATTTGGAGTTCATGCAGATAAAAGTATAATATGTTTAATTACATCAACAACAATGATTATAGGACTAACATTTATAATGATAAACACAACGCTTCCAATGACAAATAGAATTGTAATATCTATATTATGCTTTATAGATTACTTGTTATTTGCACCAGCAGATACGATAAAAAGGCCACTTACAAATGCAAAGAAAAGAAAATATAGAAAAATAGCTTCATGTATTGTTGCATTAATCTATATAGCACTAATATTTATCATAAAAGATAGGTTATTAAGTAACATTATTCTAACAGCTTTGGTTATAGAAGGAATACTAATAAATCCATATATGTACAAGCTATTAGGAATGCCATACGATAACTATAAAAAATCTGTTTAAAATACGGCCGGCGTGTTTTAATATAAAAGTCTATAAGGAGGAAACTATGAAAAAACTATTATCAATTGGTTTAGCTGCCATTGCACTACTTGCTTCTACTGCTGCTTCTGTTGGATGCACTTGGATAATAATAGATGAACCAAAAGCTCTTAAAAACATGGACTAATTAAAACAAAAAAGAAAGATGCCCGCAAGCATCTTTTTTAGTTTATTATTATTCTTTCAATATAGTAATCTTTAACAACAGAATTAGAAGCAGAAAACTTTTTGCTATGAAGCAACATCTTTTTAGCTAAATAAGTTCCACGTCCATGTCCCTTACCTTTTGATGTAAAACCTTTTTTACCAATCATTTTAACCTTAGACTCATCTATATTAGCCGAATTAGATATAACAATATTAACAGTATCTTTAATTTTATATATTTCAAGTGCAACATTTTTCTTTTCTGTATCTAATGCTGCATCCATTGCATTATCCATATAAATACCAACTAATCGTGAAAGTTGTTTCATCTCTTCTAAAGATAAATCTTTAATAACAGGTGCTGTATCTGGACTAACAGTTATCAAAACGTTTAAATTTTTCTTAGATGCACAAGCAAGTTTATAATGCAACAAGCCTTTTAAACCACCTTGAGGTAAGTTTTTCAATTCTGTATTCCATTTTGCATCATCTGGACACTCATCAACTAATGAATCAATATACTCTTTAATCTTTTTATTATTAGTCATACTCCTAATTACAGAAAGTTGATTCTTATATTCATGAATATTCATTTGTTCATTATCAAGAGATTCTTCCATAGTCTGAACATATTCATATAAATTATCAAATTTTTCATTTAATCCAATATATCTCTCTTTGTCTCTAAAATGATTAAACATAAATAATATAAATACAACTTCAATTGCAAGGCTAAGCCAAAAGCCCCAACTATTAATTGATTCTTTAGAAATTGAATAACATAACATGCTAGATGTTATTATCCAAAATATACATACAAAAATTGTTTCAAACCTAGTATAATTGTCCATTTTAATAAAAATATTTTTAACAACTTTTTTAACAAAAGGAATCAATGAAATCAAATTTATCATAATTCCAATAAGCAAATTTGAAAATAACATTGTTATTCCAAAAACCCTTACAATGCTTTCATTAAGAAATGAATACAAAAATGCATAAAGCAACGCTTCAGAAAAAAATGAAAAAAGCATAACACATATTGATAAAAGCAATGATTGAAAAAAGGAAATCTTAAATATATACTTATAGCCAATTATCAAAAAGCAAAAGTTAAAAAGTGTAGTATAGGACTTATAACTACTATTATAAATCAACCCATTTGCAACGCATAATCCTACTATAATTAAAATATTTTTAACTGAATAAATTTTCTCATCTGAATCAATCAAATTCTTTATAACAAAGAATCCGCTTATTGGCATAATTGTAAATATAATCAGTTTAATTATTAACTCTAGCATACTTCCTTAATCCTTTCTTCATGCTTCTAGATATTAAATAAGTGTATTCTCCATTTTTAAATACTAATTTATTCTCAGCAATTATAAATTCTTTTATAAAATCACTATTTGCAATACAACTTCTACTTGTTTTAATAAATCTAGAATCCAAAAGTTCATACATGTCATTTAAACTTTTATTTATATATTGGTCACCATAAGTTGTTTTAATTATACATCTTTTACTATCCTGTTCTTTTTCAATATAAATAATGTGTCTAAATTCAATATTTTTCATGATGTAATTATATTCAAATCTTAAACTTTTTCTACGATTGTCATAATGCTTCATCGCAATCTCAAGAGTATCCCTAATTTTATCCTCACAATCATAAACCTTGTTTATAAAATCTAACAAATATAATCTAGTGCCTAAAGCTTCATATCTATATTCACCAAAAGCAGTAATAATTATAATAATAGAAATCCAATCATCTTGTTCCTCTCTAATTCTTCTTGCGACATTAAGTCCGGAATTAGTATCAGTTTGAATATCTAAAAGATAAATTTTAAAACAAGTTTCATCATACATTGCTTGAAAAAACTCCTCAGTATAATCACTAAAATCTGTAATTTTATAATCAGCATCATAATTCATCATAAAATTATTGACAAGTTTTTTCTCACGCATTAAAAAATTTTCATTATCATCACATATAATAAAGTTAATCATAATATCACCTTATGAAAAAAGAGAAACTATTTTTTTCTCTTTTTTAGCATTCCTTTTTTTTCAATATCTTTTACTTTACTACTCATCTTTTCAGATATTATTCCTGTATTCAATGCAAACCAGAGAACCATGAAAAATAGTATTATATATATAATTTTTGCTCGCCCAGAATCTCTTAATACATATAGAATAGAAGCAAGCGAAAAAAGTCCGTTTATAGCATACACAATAAGAACTGTTGTTCTTTGTGAAAAATTCATTTTTAAAAATTGATGATGCATATGTTCCTTATCCGCAGTAAATATCGGCTGGCCTTTAAGCATCCTTCTAATAATTGCGAACAGAGTATCCAGTATAGGAATTGCAAGAATCATAAGCGGTACTAAAAGAGAAGTTAACATAGTACCTTTAAATCCTAATAAAGCTACTATTGATATAATAAATCCCATAAACATAGATCCACTATCACCTGCAAATATTTTTGCAGGATAAAAATTATGGAGTAGGAAACCAAGTGTTGAACCCAGCATAATAAATCCAATTATTGCTACTAAACTTCCTAGCTTTCCCTGGAAAAAGCAAATTATTCCAATTGTTATAAAAAATATAGAAGTGATTCCACCGCAAAGTCCATCCATTCCATCAATCAGATTCATGATATTAATACATCCAACTATAAATAACAATGTAATTGGATAAGCAAAGATCCCAAATTGAAGATCAAGACCAAATAGAGTTGCATGATTAAGAAGTATCTGACCATAAAATACAATTACCGCAGCCGCAGCAATCTGACCGATTAATTTATGATAAAATTTGATAGGCCTAATATCATCAATTATTCCAGTTATAACAATTATAAAACTACCAATTAAAACTGAATTCATCTGAATACTATTAATTCCAAATAACATATATCCAAATAAAAATCCCAAGAAAATTCCAAGTCCACCCAATTTCGGCATTGGTTTAGTATGAATATGTCTTGTTCTAGGAATATCCATAGCTCCAATATAATTAGCTATCTTAGCCATAAAAGGCATAATAAGCGCAGTAAACACAAAAGTCACTGAAACCATCAGCAATATATAATCAATATCTTTATTAATCATTTTGATCACTCCAAGACAATTATATCACAAATCTCATATACTAAAAGAAAAAACTGTCACTTTGACAGTTTATTTATCAATTAAATCTAAATTTGTAAGCATTATTCCACAGCCCTCAGCAACACATGTGAGTGGACTCTCAGAAATAAAAACCGGTACTTTTAGTTCTTGTTCAAACAATTCTGGCATTCCCTTAACCAATGCACCACCACCAGTTAAGACAATACCTTTATCCACAATATCTGCGGATAATTCTGGTGGAGTCTTTTCAAGTACCTCTTTTGCCTTTTTTACTATTTCCATAGCAAGTGGATAAAGAGCTTCTTCAATTTCTTTTTCAGTTATCTCTATTGTATATGGAAGACCCTTACTAAGATTTCTACCTTTAATTTCCATCTTGTTATCAGAATCTCCATTATAAACAGCACCAAGCTTAAACTTAACATCCTCTGCGGTCCTATCCCCAATTAAAAGTTTATGCTTATCTTTAACATAATCAATAATTGCAAGATCAAATGAATTACCAGCAACTTTTAAAGATTGACTAGTTACAATACCGCCTAATGATAACACAGCAATATCAGTAGTACCTCCCCCAATATCAATAACCATATTACCACTAGGTTTAGAAATATCCATACCAGCCCCTATTGCAGCAACCTTAGGTTCTTCTTCAACAAAAACTTTTCTTGCCCCTAATCTTTCTGCAGCCTCTTTAATAGCATTTTTCTCAACTGCAGTTATATTAGAAGGACAACAAATTAAAATTCTAGGTCTTGATAAAATACCTCTACCTTTAATTCTTTTGATAAAATTATTAAGCATAACTTCGGTATACTCAAAGTCCGCAATTACACCATCTTTTAGAGGTTTAATAGCTTTTACTTTACCAGGTGTTCTTCCTAACATCTCACTTGCTTCTGTACCAACAGCTAATACGTTTTTTGTTTCAGTATCAACGGCAACTACACTTGGCTCATTAAGAACTATTCCATTACCTTTTACATAAATCAAAACATTTGCTGTTCCTAAATCTATACCTATATCTTTCATAATATCTCCCCTATTTAGCATATTTTTGTCTTGTAGCTTCTCCACCATTGATATGTCTAATACTTAAGTGGTTACCAAAAATATTAGCTATTTTTTCAAATAAACTAATATCCAGTTCAAAAAGTCTCTCATGAAGATCTTTATGGACAGTACTCTTAGATACTCCAAATACCTTAGCTGTATCTCTAATATTATTATTAGTTTTTAAAACAAAATTTGCTTCATCAATTATTCTTTTCATAATCTTTTTATTCATATTTACCTACTTTCAGTAAAGTATATATTGACATAAAAAAATTATGAATTTAAAAAGGCAAAATGCCTATTTAAAATCAGAAATTTTTTTGTTATAGCAATCTTCAGGATTAACAACTTGGCCCTTTACATATAATTCAAAATGTAAATGGTTACCCAAATCTTTATTAATTTTTGAATTACCACTTTTACCAATTTTAGAGCCCTGTTTAACTGTATCTCCTTGTTTAACACTAACTTCGCCTAAACTTTGATAAACACTTATTATATTTCCATCATGTTTAACTTCAACAGTCTTACCAGCAAGTTCATTATCTTCTACTTTAGTTACAGTACCATCGTAAATACTAACAACATCAAACTGATTATCTAAAATATAATCTACCCCAGAATTTTGAATATAGCTATTTTCATAAAAAATAATAGCGTTTTGTTGTTGAGTACCTTCATCTCTATAATCATAGAAATATCTACCGATTGCTACATCTTTAGCAGTATAAGGTTTAACTATTACTTTTTCTACTGATGCAACTGGAGTATCATTTGTCCAAATACCATTTGAAACATAATTGATTTTTTCTTCCTCATTAACAGATTTCATATTAGCAAATGTTGCAAAAGTAGATATTACAAGTATTGCAACCAATGCCACATATATAGATGGCATAACAAATCTCTTTAACTTTCTTTTCTTTTCCATTTCTTTCACCTCATTATCATTTTGCACAACAAGGTGATTTTTTATACAATTTTTTTACAATATTAGAGTTGAAGTAAAAAAGTCATATAAAAAATTTGTAACTAAATATATCATAGAAATTCCAAGTAAAAAGTAAAAAATTGTTGCCTGAGCAACTTTATTTTTTTTAAAAATTTTATTAATATTAATTGAGTCAAAAGCCCAAATAACTATAACCGAAACTATTATATATAGAAAAAATTTAACACTCATTATATTTCCCATCCTCATAATCTTCTATTTTCTTAATCCGTCTTACATGTTTTTCTAAATTTGAAAAATCTGTGGATAAAAATTTATCAACTATATCTTTTGCTCTATATCTTGGCATATCACCATTGATTGCCATTACATTAGCATCATTATCAAACCTTGTTGCATAAGCTTCTTTAACATTTGAAAGTTTAGCACAACGAATTCCATTTACTTTATTACATGCGATGCTTATTCCAATACCACTACCGCAAATAGCAATCCCAAAATCAACTTCTTTATTAACAACTCCATTACACAATTTAAAAGCAAAATCAGGATAATCAACAGAATAAACTGTGTCAGAGCCATAATCTATTACCTCATATCCTCTACTTTTTAAATATTTAACTAATTCATTTTTTAAATTATATCCTCTATGATCATTTGCAATTCCAATCTTCATGAAAACACCTCTTTATATTCTAATTATACAAATAATATAACATGCAACCTATAAACTTTCAACTTTAAAAAGAAAAAAGCAACTTATAAAATTTAAGCTGCTTTGTTTTCTTCTTTACTAGAAAAACCATATTTTCTATTAAACTTATCTACTGTACCTGCATGAGATGCTCTACTTTGTTTACCAGTATAAAATGGATGACATTGTGAACAAACTTCAACGTGGAATTCATCTTTAGTAGATTTAGCAGTAAATTCTGCACCACAAGCACAAATAAATTTAGTATCCTTATATTCTGGATGAATACCTGCTTTCATTCTAATCTCTCCTCCCGCCATGACTAATTCAAGTCATAGTAATTAATTGCTAATATAGTATATCAAGATATTTTTAGTTTTGCAACATTTTTTTAATTTATGCTATTTTTTACTATATTAAATATTTCTCTATAACCAAGTTCAGTTGGATATATACTATTAGGATTAGGTAGATATTCTAATTTATCATTAAAGACATTATATAAATCTATAAATTTAACATTATGCTTTTTACAAATTTCTAAAATGAGCGAATTTAATTTTTTAATATAATAATCAATATCAGATTTATAAGTATTCAAGTACTGATATGGATTATAAAAACCTATTACTATAACATCAGATTTTGCATATTTTCTAATTGTTGTTAAAGCAGCATCATAATTATTTGCAACATATAAAATTTCCTTTTCTAAAAGAGTTTTATTTTCTAATACAGTTCCTATATTATTTATACTAAATATTTTAATTAAATCATTAAAACCAATACTTATAGTTACTAAGTCAGATTCTCTTAAAACACTTCTTATATTAATATTAGAATCATTATGCATTACTCTCTTATTAACTGCAATATCACTAATAACATCAGAAATCCTATAGTCAGTATCAGTAAACTCATTAATATAATCTTTGAGATTATTTTCTTTTTTTAAATACTCAGATAAATAGTTTGAATAGCCATAACCAACTTCTCCATATGGATTAATACCCTTAGATAATCCATCACCTAAAGTAACATAATTAATTTTATTATTAGATGCCACTCTATATATTAAAAAAGTTGTTATAACTATACAAACATAAAAAATTATCTTTCTAACTTTCATATCATCGCTCCAAAAAAAAAGAATAATATCACTATTAAACTATATTTCTATTATTCTAATTTTAGCACCTATATCAGTTAGTTTTTCAACTATGTTTTCATATCCCCTTAAAATATGTTCAGCATTAGTAACAGTAGTTTCACCATCAGCTATTAACCCAGCACATACCATTGCAGCTCCAGCCCTTAAATCAGTTGCGGTAACCACAGTACCAGATAATTTAGAAGGTCCACAAACAAAAGCTTTAGTACCACTAATATTAATATCTGCACCCATTTTTTGTAATTCTTTAATATGCATTAATCTATTCTCATAAATAGTCTCTTCTACTATAGACTTTCCATTACATTGTGTAAGTAAAACAGAAAATGGTTGTTGTAAGTCTGTTGGAAAGCCTGGAAAAACCAAAGTTTTAATATTAACCGGTTTATAATTTTCTCCACTACTTATAATTGCATAATCAACGCCTAATTCAAGGGGTACACCCATATCAATAAACTTAGAAGTTAATGCCTCCAAATGTTCAGGAATTATATTATCTATTTTAACTTTCTCTCCCATTAATGCAGCAATTATCATATAAGTACCTGCCTCAATTCTATCAGGAATTACCTCATGGAAACATCCAGATAGCTTTGAAACACCAGTAATTTTAATTTCACTAGTACCTGCGCCCGATATTTTAGCACCCATATTGTTTAAAAATGTAGCCACATTTACTATTTCAGGTTCTTTAGCAGCATTATCAATAGTAGTTACACCCTCAGCTCTAACAGCAGCCAACATAATGTTTATTGTTGCACCAACAGAAGCAATATCCAAATATATATTTGCACCCTTTAACTTATCAGCATGAACAATATAAACATTATCTGTCTGAGTAATTTTAGCTCCTAATGCTTCAAAACCCTTTAAATGTAAATTAATAGGTCTAGCACCTATAGAACATCCACCAGGAAAAGACATTTCAACATGCTTATATTTACCCAAAAGTGCTCCCATAAAATAATAAGAAGCCCTAAGTTTTTGTGCCATACTAGTAGGAATAGGTCTATTAACAGATGGTTTTGGATCTATTACAATACTCTCACTTGCTCTTTTAACATCAGCACCTAAGTACTCTAATATATCGCTTAAAGCATCAATATCTGTAATTTCTGGTACATTACAAATAGTAACAACATCATCTGAAAGTATTGCTGCCGGTATTAATGCAACTGAACTATTTTTTGCACCACTTACTCTAACTGTCCCTTTTAATTTTCTTCCACCTTGAATTTTTAATGCTTTCACATTACCACCACCATTATATTTTATTACAAACGCCTAAATGATTGCCTAAATATTAGACAATATTCTAACTTTTTCTCTTACAATTTTTTTTATTGCTTCTTCTCCACTTGAAATTATTTTTCTAGGATCATAAACATCATTATTTAAATTCAAATAACTTCTTACCTCACTTGCCCATGCAACCTGTAGTTCAGTATTAATATTAATCTTACAAGTACCACACTCTACAGCACGTAGTAAATCTTCATTACTAATACCAGTACCACCATGTAAAACTAGTGGAACACCAGTTTTAATAGAGATTTCTCTCATTCTATCAAAATTCAAATTAGCTTGTCCATTATACAAACCATGTACACTTCCAACTGCAGGCGCTAAAGAATCTACTCCAGTACTAGATACTAAAAGTATAGAATCATCAACACTAGCATATAAAGGCTCATTAGATTCAACCAAATTAGTATAAATTGGACCAACCTCAGCTTCTACACTAACACCTCTAGGATGAGCATACTCTACAACTTTTTTAGTTATAGATATATTTTCCGAAATAGGTAATCTTGATGCATCTATCATAACAGAACCAAACCCAGCTTCAATTGCACTAACGCATGAGGAAAAACTTTTTCCATGATCCAAATGAAGACATACAGGAATGACTATATCCAAGTCTTTAATCAAGCCCTGAACCATCATAGAAACTGTATTAAATCCTCCCATATATTTAACAGCACCTTCACTTACTCCAAGTATAACAGGAACATGTAAGCTATTACACTCTTCAAGTATATATTTAGTCCACTCCAAATTATTAATATTAAATTGAATAACTGCATACTTATTTGTTTTAGCATCATTTAATATATCTTTGGCGTTTACTAACATACACTTCACTCTCCTACTTAATTCTAACAATTAAAATACTCATAGTCAATAAAATTGCCTTAAAAGATATAGAATAACCCCAAAATTATTAAAATAACCGCACCCAAAAACACTGCATATTTACCAAACTTATCATTTAAAAATTTTCCAAATTTTAACCCAATATAAGTAAATAAAAAACTAACCAAAGAAAAAATAAAATATCCAAAAAGTGGATAATCAGTAATCATTGATATACCAAGTCCAACAGAAAAACTATCCAAACTAACAGAAAAACCAAATATTAAAAAAGCTCCTATTTTATCAAGTGGCATTACCTCATCATCGCCACCAAACATTTCTAAAGCAATTAAAATAAATATTATTCCCACAACAATATCAGGATTAAATGGCAACTTTGATAATACTATACTACCTATTAAATTACCTAAAAAAGGCATAACAAAATGAAAAAGACCAACTATTATACTTAATAGCCAAATTTTTTTCTTTGTTAAGCCAATCGTACCATATACTATCGATAATGAAAAAGTATCCATACTAAGACCAATCGCAACCAAAAAAAGAGTAAACAGATTAAACATAATTTCACCTAATTAATAATACTATATCTAATATTAAATAATTCTAGAAATATTTATCAAGTACCTCTTTTATAAATGATTTATATTCTACATTTTCCATATTCTCTTCTTCCTCATCCATTAGACATAGAGGAGGAAACAAAACACACCACCAATTCTTACCCTGACCCTGTCCTAATGTAATAACTAATGATTCATAATAACCATCATCATAAGTTATTCCTTTGTACTCTTTAATAGGAAAATAATTAAGTCCATAATTAACATTAAAATTTATATTACTATTATTTCTTTTTAACTCTGTTTTAACAGTATATTCAACATCACTCAAATTTTTATTTAAAACTTCTCTTGCTTGATCTATAGTTTTAACATCCTTTAACATTTCACTCAATTGACCTTGTATAGATCTTTTAACATTACCTTTTAATTTTTGATCTTCTATTGAATCACTAGGAGCAATCACTCTAATTCTAATAGAATCATTTGGTATAACTATTTCCTCAGTAGTATTATTCTCTGTTATAACTATAATTCCTATTACAACTGCGACTAAAATCATCATTGATTTTTTCATTTTCTTCACCTATTAAATAATGAAGTAGTTTATAAAATTTTATACAAAAAAATAAATAACTAAAATTTTAGCTATTTATTAGTTACAAAAATCATTCTATCTCTACCAGATAAATCTTTAGTACAAGTAACCACTGCATCAGGTAAAGATTTTTTAATTATAGCAGTAACTGCATCTTTTTGTGTACACCCAATTTCTAAAGCAATTAAATATTTATCATTGATTACATTTTTTATTTTACTAAAAATTTGTCTATAAGAATCCATTCCATCTTCACCAGAATAAAGTGCCAAATGAGGTTCATTATTTTTAACAATATCCTCTATTTCTTCGTCTGTTGCAATATATGGGGGATTACTTATAACAATATCATATTTATCATTAACATAATCAAGCATATCCCCTTTTAAAACATTAATAGGGGCATTAAGTCTTCTTGCGTTTTCTCTTGTAACATCAAGTGCAGCATCACTTATATCTAAACAAGTAACCTTAGCATTTTCTAACTCTTTAGCAAGAGTAATACCAATTGCGCCACTTCCGCATCCAACATCAATTATTTTAACCTCGCCAGAAAAATTTGCTTTTATATATCTAATTGTATTATCAACTAATTCTTCAGTTTCAAACCTAGGTATTAAAACATTTTGATTAACTATAAAATTATATTTATAGAAATCAACATCACCAACTATATATTGAACAGGAATACCCTTTTTTAATTCTAAAATAGCAGTATCCATATCTTTATTTTTTAAATACTTTTTTAAATACTTTATTTGATCTTCCATTTTCTTATACTCTTGATTATTCTTCGCCTTCAAGTTTTCTTTTTTGATCCTCAGTTATTAAAGCTTCAATTATAGGTTCTAAATCACCTTCCATAACTCTATCCAATTGCATAATAGTAAATCCAATACGATGATCTGTAATTCTATTTTGCGGATAGTTATACGTTCTTATTTTTTCAGATCTATCCCCAGTACCAATCTTACTTCTTCTTTCGCTACCAAGCTCTTCTTCTTGCTTTCTTAAAGTCTCTTCATATATTCTTGCCTTTAATACTTTTAAAGCTTGTTCCCTATTTTGAATTTGACTTCTTTCATTTTGACAAGTAACTACTATTCCAGTTGGGATATGTGTCATTCTAACGGCAGAATCAGTAGTATTTACACCTTGTCCCCCACATCCACTACTTCTATAAATATCAACTCTAATATCACTTGGTTTAACTTCTATATCAATATCTTCAACTTCAGGCATTACTAATACAGTCGCAGTTGATGTATGAATTCTTCCTTGTGTTTCAGTAACAGGTACTCTTTGAACTCTATGAGCACCACTTTCATATTTTAACTTAGAATAAACATTTTTACCTTTAACCATAAAGCTTATTAAAGAAAAGCCACCACCCTCTGAGTACTCTTCATTCATAACTTCTATTTTCCAGCCTTGCTTTTCAGCATATTTTAAATACATTCTGTATAAATCGCCAGCAAAGATATTAGCCTCATCTCCACCAGCAGCACCCCTTATTTCAACTATAACGTTTTTACCATCATTAGGATCTTTTGGTATTAATAAAATTTCTATTTCTTTTTCTAAAGCTTCTTTTTCACTTTCTAATGCAGGAATTTCTTCTTTAGCAAATTCTGCAAGTTCAGGATCCTTAAGCATTTCCTTAGATTCCTCTAAATCATCTAATACTTTTTTATACTTTTTATAACAATTAACTGTATCTTCTAAATCAGAAATCTCTTTTGATATTTCTCTAGTTAATTTTATATTTGATAAGTTTTCAGGATCTAAAAGTTGCTTGTTTAATTCTTCATATCGCTTATTAATTATTTCAAGTCTTTCTATCACAAATATCATTCCTCTCTTTAAAACACTAACATTATATCATAAAATTGTTTTTTATCAAAAAAAGACTTACTTAAAAGTCTATTCATCCATTCCAAGTTCATCTTCATCTAAGATAACTAAATCTTTAAGATCATCATCAGACTCATCATCATAGTCATCATCATTATCCATATCATAATTATCTTCATCATCATCTTCTACTTCATCTTTATTCTTAGAAGTTGCTTCTTCCATATCAAATTCATCATCTTCATCTATAACATTTACTATCTTATCTGAAGTATGTCTAGTTCTTAAATCCCATTTCCCATCTTCAAGCAAAATAAATCTCTTATCTGTAGATAACATAGTATAATAATCACCAATTTTATTATCAAATACACTACTAGGAAGTTTTAATAACTTAACTATTTTTTTAAACAATTCAGCAGTGTTTTCAGCACCATATTCCTCTAGAAGTAAATTTGTTATGTCCTTATATGATAATAATTCTAAATCTTCTTTTTTCATATCTTTAATACTCATATACATCCTCCTACGGTTTACATTATATGCTTTATATAAATATTTGTTATGACAAACAAATCATATACTTTTATATCATTAAATTAAGACAAAAGCAACATCTTTTTTTACAAATTTATAATTTCCACTCTATAATAAATTTTATTAGTATTATCTACTACATATTCTACCTCAAATAATTTATCTGTTTTATTAAGTTTTATTCTTTTAAATTCAAGCGTTAAACTGGTTTTTTGAGAGATTAAATCAACACTCATTACTTCATTATTAAAATCAAATGTAATACAACTATCACTATCGTATCTTTTTAAAATATTATTATTAAAATCAATACAAGTTTTTGTCTTATTATCATCGTAAATTAGTGTATTCTTATTTTTATTTAATATACCATGAGTTTCAAATTTTATCTTTTCATCATTATTTTCTAATTCAACTCTCAATAAAACCATTTTAACACCTCTTTATTTATTGATAATATATCATAAAATTATCTTTTAGCACATAATATATTTATTTTTCTTCATAATAAAAATAGTAATTATGGAGGAAAGATATGTTCAAGAAATTTTTTAAATATACATTATTTTTAACACTTTTAATAGGGTCATTATTTCTTTGTGGATATGGATACTCCAAATTATCAAACAAACTAGAAATTAAAAGTGCAAATAACATTTCAATGTATGATAATACAAATGAGGCTTTTTTTCAAGGTAATGGAACTAGTAAATGGGTTAATCTAAATGATATATCAAAAAATGTAATAAATGCGACTATTTCAACAGAAGATAAAAAATTTTATAAACACTTCGGATTTGATTTCTTGAGGATTGCGAAAGCAAGTTTTGTAAATATTAAAAATAGAAAAACAATGCAAGGAGCTTCAACTATTTCACAACAATATGTTAAAAATTTATTTTTAGATTTTAATAAAACATGGGAAAGAAAATGGAATGAAATGTGGCTTACATTAAATGTAGAAATGCATTATTCAAAAGATGAAATACTAGAAGGATACCTAAACACTATCAATTATGGACATGGAATGTATGGGATAGAGAAAGCAGCCAATTACTATTTTAATAAAAGTTCAAAAGATCTCTCATTAGCAGAAGCTACAATGTTAGTAGGAATACCAAAATCTCCCTCTAATTTTTCACCATTAGTAAATCCAATACTAGCAAAGAAAAGACAAACTATAATACTAGAAGGTATGGTTAAAAATGGTTATATCACAGAAGAAGAAAAAGAAAACGCTATAAATGAAGAATTAAGTTTTTATGGAAAGGAATCACAAGACTCATTATCTAGTGTAATGTATTATAAAGATGCAGTAATAAAGGAATTAGAAAACATTAAAAGTATTCCAACCTCATTTTTAGATACTGGTGGATTAAAAGTATATACAACCCTAGATTTAAATGCACAAAAGTCACTTGAAGATTCGGTAAGTAAAAATCTAAAAGGTAAATCTCTACAAACTGCTGCAATAACTATGAATCCAGAAAATGGAGAAATAATTGGATTAATTGGCGGTGTAGATTATTCAAAATCAGGATTCAATAGAGCAACTAACTCCATAAGACAAGTAGGTTCAACAATGAAAACATTCCTATATTATGCAGCACTTGAAAATGGATTTACACCAAGTACAGCATTTACAAGTGAGCAAACTACATTTACATTCTCAAATAAACAATCATATTCACCTAAAAATGCAAACGAAGTATATGGAAACATTCCAATATCACTAGCAACAGCAATATCATATTCAGACAATATATATGCAGTTAAAACTCATATGTTTTTAGGTGAAGATACACTTGTTAATATGGCAAAAAGACTAGGAATCACCGCAAAATTAAGTGCAAATCCATCCTTACCACTCGGTACAAATGAAATAAATATAATAGAAATGACTTCTGCCTATGCAACATTTGCAAATGAAGGATATAAAGTAACACCACATCTAATCAAAAAAGTAGAAGATCAAAATGGTAATGTACTATATGAATATAAAGAAGAAAAAGAAATGATTCTAAATAGTAGCCTAACTTATATATTAAATGAATTATTAACAACTACATATGATAAATCATTTATTGATTATAACTATCCAACAATTTTATCTCTAGCAGCAAAAATGAGTAGAAAATATGCGGTAAAGTCAGGTACAACTGCAACCGATTTATGGACAATTGGATATACCCCACAAGCAATCACATCAGTTTGGGTAGGATATGACGAAAATAAAGAAATTTCAAGTAAAGAATATCAATGTGCAAAAAACATATGGATAGATACAATGGAGGCATATTTAAAAGATAAAGAAAAGACTTGGTATACCAAGCCTAATAATGTAGTAGGATATTTAGTTGATCCAATAAGTGGTAAACCAGCAAATGAAGAATCAAAACATAAGAAGATATTATATTACCTAAAAGGAACTGAACCAACTGGAAATGAAATGGTTTTTGATGAAATTAAAAATCAAGAATAGTTGCTTCATCACCATTTTTTAAAAAACATGCATTCGCATCATCAAGATCAAGATGTAATTCAAAAACCCCATCTTCACTTTCTTTAATATAAACATCATAAAGTATAGATTTTTTAATATTACCAACCTCTACTTTAACATAATCTATATTAGTAAGTCCTAAATTATCTCTATCACTTTTATTAATATGTATATGGCGAGTCGCAATAATACAAGATTTTCTTACAATGCTCCCCATAGGACCAATAATAGTTATTTCATTCGCATCAGTTAAATCACCCGAATTTCTTATTGGAGGATTAATTCCCAAAAAATAACTATCTGTCTTAGAAATTTCAACTTGTGTATAATTTCTAAATGGACCTAAAACTCTAACATTTTCAATATAATTTTTATCTGTTTTTATAGTTACTTTAGAAGAAGACGCAAATTGTCCTTTTTGGACTAAATCACGTTCTTTTTTTATTGTCTCATTTCCAAACAATAAAACATAATCATCATGTGTTAAATGCACATGCCTATTTGAAACACCTATTTTAACTTTCATATAATCACTCTCAAAAAGATTATAACATATCCAACTATAAAATTCATATAATATATTGTAATTTTAGAAAGGATTTGATAAGAATGAATAATGATTTTTTTAGACAAACGCCATATAACCCATCATATATACCGCAGGAAAGCACAACTCCACCAATATCAGGAGGAAATAATGAAAATCTTGATACATACAAATATACTGAAACAATCATAAATGAAAACATAGGTAAAAAAGCTACTGTATATATGTCGTTCGCTGACTCAATAGAATGGAGAGACAAAGTTTTTGTTGGAAAAGTAGAAAACGCAGGGAGAGACTACGTATTGTTAAGAACAGACAATAATAAACAACTTCTATTATGGAGTATATATATTAATTTTATAGAATTTGAATAATTAACTTTTACCTTTTTAAACTTCATGATATAATACAAATAATAGAGGTGATTAAATGATATACATATATATTGGAATTGGGATTGTATTTATTACCGCATTAATATTAATACTACTTAAAAATGAAAAAGATGAAATAGATAGTATACTAGTTAAAATAGATGAATCTGAAGACAATATTGATATACTTCTTGAAAAAAAGTTAAAAATTTTATGTGATGTATCAAAAACAATTAATGAAAAAGAAGAAGATAAAATCTTAACAAATATAGGCAAAATCAAAAATAAGACCCTAGATTCATTTGGATTATATAAAGAATTAAATAAAAATAATAAAGAGCTAAATGATTTTATTGAAGGATATGAATATGTTCTGCCTGATGAAGAAGACAAAATGATGAAAGATTTATATAATACAAACATAGAAATTAAAGCATTACTAAAATTCTACAATAAGAATGTAGAACTATATAACAAAATCATTAGTAAATTTTCTAGATTATTATTAAGAATAATTAAAAGATATTCGAAAAAAGAAGTATTTGAAATAGAAGATGAAGTAGAATTTGAAATTTTAAAAGAAAAAAATTGATGATAGAAATATCATCATTTTATTTGCCAATCTATAGGTTTTTGCCCAGTTTTAGTTAAAAACTCATTTGTCCTAGAAAAAGGTCTACTTCCAAAAAAGCCATTATATGCAGAAAACGGAGATGGATGAGCAGATTCTATAACTAAGTGAATTGGATTAGTTATTAAACTTTTTTTACTTCTAGCAAAGCTACCCCATAAAATAAATACTATTGGAGTAGTTTTTTCATTTAATTTTTCTATTACAGAATCAGTAAAACGTTCCCATCCAATATTTTTGTGTGAAGCAGGCTTATTAGCTTCAACTGTTAAAACTGTATTTAAAAGTAATACTCCTTCACTACACCACTTAGAAAGACTTCCATAAGGGGGAACTTCACATCCTAAATCCGAATTCAATTCCTTGAATATATTTTGTAATGAAGGCGGTTTAGATACACCAACTTTTACAGAAAAAGATAAACCCTCTGCCTGATTAACACCATGATATGGATCCTGTCCTAATATAACAACTTTAGTATCTTTGTAAGAAGTTTTTCTAAATGCATTAAATATTTCACTTTGTTTTGGGTAAATAGTTTTTTTACTATATTCATCTTCCAATTTTTTTAACAGTTCCACAAAATACTCTTTATTAATTTCATCTTTTAATATAAAATCCCAATCATTACCAAGCATATTATCACTCCTGTATATATTATATCAAATTATTCTCTCTTTTTAAACTTATAGTAATCATGAACAATTTCTTTTCTTAATCTAAACAATGAATACATATTTATTACCACAAGTATCGCAACTAAAATATCAACAGTTCCCCAAATAATATGTGATTTAACAATACTACCAACAAATAATAGTACTGCGACAACACATTTAAGAATATATATATGATAATTTTTAATGTTTTTAATCAAATACTTTAAATTACATTCTCCATAATAATAACCAGCAACTATAGTTGAATATGCAAGCATAATAACTAATAAAACTAAAACAAAAGAACCTGCATTACCGAGATGATAATTTAGTGCATAACTAGTAAGTTCTATTCCATTCATATTATCAAAATTTAAAGAAGTATAATTAGAAGTTAATATTATTAATGCAGTAGAAGTACATACAATAAAAACAGTAAAATATATTCCTAAAATCTGTAGTAACCCTAGACTAACTTTATCAGTAGTTTTAGTACAAGAAGATGCAATCGCACCTGTCCCAAGGCCTGCTTCAGTCGCAAAAGTTCCTCTTTGGATTCCGATTATAAATGTTGGTATAAAAGAAGATACAAAACTTTTAATATTAAAAGCACCTTTAATTATACTAATAAACACTTGAGGAATAACCTCATAATTTAAAGCAATAACAATTATACTTAAAAGTATATATACAATACCCATTATAGGAACTAATTTACTAGTAATACTAACTATTCTATCTATTCCCCTCATTATAGAAATAAAAGAAATAATAGTAAGTACAACTGCAATACTAACCATAGAAAAACCATATAATTGATTTATTGAGACCGCAATAGTATTAGCCTGTATAGACATAAAACCAACTAAATAAGCAAGTATTACCAAAAGAGCATATGAAAAAGCAAGACCATTATCATGAAGTCCTGACTTAATATAAAAAGCTGGACCACCTTTATAATTATATCCATCAGGCAATTGATATTTTGCCCCTAAATATGTCTCACAATAAGCATTTATCGATGTAATTATACAAGCAATCCACATCCAAAAAACACTACCAGGTCCACCGATATATATAGCAAGAGCCACTCCCGCTAAAGAACCCACACCAATCCTAGCCGCAAGAGAAACCGTTAAACTTTTAAAAGGTGAAATACCATTTTCAGTTGATTTAAGTCCCTTAAATAAAGAAAAAAATTTTAATTGTGGAAATTTTAATTTTACACTAAAATAAAGCCCACCACCTAATAAAACAACCAATGCAACACCCCATAAAACAGCATTAATTAATTTAATCATTATCTCACCTAATAAAGTGTATGCTTTTTTTAATATTTATATTTTTTTTACGTATAATTTTATGAATCATTTATTAAGGAGGATAATTATGTTAAATGATGTTGATTATGTACAAGAATCAATTGCTATAAATTTATATTATTTAAGAACATTAAGAGAATTTTGCCTAAATATACAAACTTCACTAATACCATTTCAAACAGCATATATAAAAGAAGCAGAATTAATTGCACTAGAATGCGAAGCCCTTGGAAGTCAAATAGCATCTTTCGCAAGTGGATTAGTAAGTAGTGATGCATTAGATTATCAAATATATGTAACAAATTACACACTAGAATGTGAAGAACTTACAGAAAAATTATTTAATGTTCAAATAAATACAGATATAACAAAAAAGGAACTAGAACTAAAACCAGGAAATCCCACTTCAGTATCAAGTGAATTAGAAAAAATAATGGAAGATATAAATAATGAAGCATATAATCTCGCAGATAGATTTGTAACACTATCAAGAAAAGTATTAGATGGAATGACAAGTAATGAAATCTTTTCATATTCATATATAACACTAACTGAATTTATGATATATCACACAGAACTATTTAAAACAGGATTAGAAAGATTAATAAAACAAATTCAGATAGATCCATCAAGTGTAGTAAACTATGAGTTCTACTTTAACAATTCAATGAGAACAATCGCAGTATTAATAAAGAAATTAGTAGACCCTAAAAACAGTCAAATATCAAATGAAGCAAGTTGGTTCGAAAATGAATTTACTAAAAGAGAAGAAGCATACAAAGTAACAGCTTTAACTCCTGAAAACCAAAAAAATCTTACAGAAAAAGAATCTATATTAGTAGGAGAATTCCATAATTTTATGGAAAAATGTGTAAGAGATTTACTAACTAGAAATGCATACTTTATAATAGAACCTATATTTTTAGATAATATGTATACACAAATCAACTTTTTTCAATATATACTAAATTATAATAAGAGAAATCAATAACAAATTATTTTAAAAGAGAACTAATTTGTGCAATTACACGTTCTGGATTTTCTAGAAATTTCTCATATAAATTACTATCGTTTTTTAAAGCATTAATAATCTTTAAATCATCATCAGATAGATTAACGACTTTATTATCAGATTTATTACATTCAATTTCCATTCCTATAAGCCATAAAAAATCAACTTCAAGAAATTCAGCAATTTTAATTAAAACATCAAGTGGCGGAATACGTTTTCCTTTTTCATAAGCACACACTTCACCTTTTGATAGATAAATGTTTTTCCCAAGCTCTTCTTGAGTTAGACCAAGTTCATTACGTTTTTCCTTTAATCTCTTTTTAAAAATAACCATATACTACCTCTTTCGAGTTAATTATATGTAAATTTTAAAGGTATTTGTTTAAAGTTAACCAAAAGTGAATTATAAAAAATAAATATCCACAACTCTGTGGATATTTTATTTGTGGTACTTCTCATTATTTAAAATTTTAAAACTTCTATAAACCTGTTCCAACAATATAACTCTAAACAACTGATGAGGAAATGTCATCTTAGAAAAAGATAGCTTAAACTTAGAAAGAGCTTTTATTTCATCACTAATGCCATAGGAACCGCCAATTATAAAAGTAATATTACTATTATGTATAAATATTTCATCTATTTTTGATGCAAATTCAATAGAAGTTAATTGCTTTCCATCTATTTCTAAAGTGATTATATAATCTTTAGTATTAATATGCTTTAATATTAATTCCTTCTCCCTCTCAAGAGCAATCTTTTCATTATCAACATTAGAATCATTAACTTCAATTATTTGAATATTACTATATTTAGAAATTCTTTTAGAGTATTCCATAACTGCATCCACTAGATATTTTTCTTTTAATTTACCAACACAAATTACCTTAATCATTATACCTCCACCATTTCTAATGAGATATATTGATCAGTTAAAATAATATTATCATGATTAAAATTAATCTCATCTAATTTATCAGTGACTGTTTTAAGAGCTAATTCTTTTGTATTATTATGTTCACTTATATGTGCAAGAAATATATACTTTGTTCTACTTCCAACAAGCTTAAGTAATATATTAGCAGTTGCTTCATTAGATAAGTGTCCCTTATCACTAAGAATTCTTTGCTTAAGAATGAATGGATAAGGACCATTCATAAGCATAACTTCATCATGGTTAGCCTCAATTATATATACATCTTTGTTTTTAATTCTAGGAAAATATCTTTTATTTAAATACCCTGTATCGGTAATATATACAAGTTCATGTTCATTATATTTAATAATATAACAATTACAACTAACATCATGAGAAAGTGGCAATAGATCTATTAAAACATCTCTAAACATAAAATATTCATCTATAATATGACCACTAGGAACATCAATAGTTTTAGTTATATCATTAAAAACTTCTTCAGTAGTATATAAAGTTATATTGGTCCTTTTTAATAAGGTGGCTAATCCTTTAATATGATCAGCATGACTATGAGTTATTAATATAATATCAATATCATTAACATCAACATTGATGCTAGAAAGAGAATTCTTTATTTGAAGAAAACTTATTCCAGCATCAATCAATATTTTAGTAGATCCACATTCTATATAAGTAGAGTTTCCTTTGGATCCACTAGCTAATACTTTTATTCTCATCTGTACAACGACATTGGATTTATAGCGGAACTAGCTCTCAAATATGGTACACCACGCCATACACCAAAATGTAAGTGAGTACCAGTCGCAAATCCAGAATGTCCCATTCTACCAATTTGTTGACCAATAGTAACTATATCTCCTTTTTTAACAAGTAAAGCAGACATATGAGCATACTCTGTATAATAACCATTATTATGATTTATAATTATATAAATACCATTTGTGTGTTTGCTAGTAGCTTCTGTGACAACTCCATCATTTGCGGCATAAATTGGTGAGCCATATCCAGTACCACTGATATCAAGACCTTTATGTATTTTACCCCAACGCCATCCATAGTTACTTGTAATTTGATATGGAGTTTTAGTAGGCCATGCCCAGCCACCTGCTCCAACTGAACCAACACTTATTGTTCCTTTACCACGAACAACAATTTTATTAACAGTAGGCTCAATTTCATTAGATTCTACAACAACTGCACTAACAACCTCCCCATTAGCTTTCTTTATCTTTTTAGTAACCCTATTCTTACCATTATGACCTTCTTGTTTTACTCTTTCTACACCAACCATCATATTATCATCATAAACAACTTCTGTTTTATATTTATCAACTTCATCTTCAACAACATGGTATTCTTCAATTAATTTAAATGCTGGTCTAGCTGCCCCAAGAGAAACGACCTGTCCAGGATATAAAAGATTATCACTACTATTAAATTCAGTGTTTGCGATTAAAAATTCTTCAACTGATAATTTATTATTATAAGCAACCTGTTCAATTGTGTCCCCTGCTTTAACCTTATAGGTTTTTTGCTCATCTAGAGTACCAAATAATAAGTATTTACTTAATAAATCACTATCTGTAAATATTCTATCATCAACAGAAATTTTATTTTTCTTAATAGTCATTTCATTTTGGATATAAACATTTTCAATTATTTTACCAGTATCAGTTATCTTAGATTGTTCCTTATTAACATATGCCTCATATTTATCTTCAGGAATAAAAACCTTTAAAGTAGTCATTATTGCTTCATTAAATATATTTTTATCTAATACATTAATAACAACATCATCAGTCATATGTTTACCATCTTCATCCATTTCTTCAACACCTTTTATAGTAATAGTATATCCAGAAATAGTAAATGGTGAAATATCTTTAATTTTTTGATAAATATCTTCTACAGTAGAGATTTTTTTATTGTAAGTTACTTCCTTAACAACATCTAAATCCTTAGGTGTATAAACATTTTTAACATTATATTCTTTCTTTATTTCAGACTCTTTTAAATCTATATATTTTTCAAGTTCATCCTTAGATTTTATATAACCAATTGTCTTACCAGAAAGATATACTCTGTATAATTCATCTGGATTCTTATACTTAGTATACCCAGTTAAAAACACTGTACCACTAAGCAAAATACCAATTATTATATAAATAATTGTCTTTTTATTCATTTTTATCACCAGCCGTATCCTTTTTATAACTTAAGAATGTAGAAGTATCTTTTTTGAATAATAATTCTATAGTAGCGGTAGGACCATTTCTGTGCTTAGCAACTATAAATTCACTTATACTTGTATTACCTTCAGTTACTTTTTCTTTATTATAATAATCATCTCTATATAAGAATGCTACTATATCGGCATCTTGTTCTATTGAACCCGACTCCCTTAAGTCACTCATAATAGGTCTTTTATTTTCACGTGCTTCTACACTTCTTGATAACTGTGCAAGTGCAATAACAGGAACTTTTAATTCCATTGCCATCATTTTAAGCGATCTAGAAATATCTGATACTTCTTGTTGACGGTTTCCACCATAATTAACTGATGAAGAAATAAGTTGTAAGTAGTCTATTACAACAAGGCAAAGACCTTCTTCACTATTAGCAAGTCTTCTACACTTGGAACGTATCTCACCAATTGTTATACCAGGAGTATCATCCATATAAAGCTTAGTTTCAGAAAGTTGACTAATTGCTTCACCAACACGTTTCCAATCTTGATTTTGTAAATTACCAGTAGTTAGTTTTTTACCCTCTACCTGTCCTAAAGATGAAATCATTCTGTTTACTAATTGCTCAGCACCCATTTCCATATTGAATAACGCTACACCTTTTTTATTATTCATAGCAACATTAGTTGCAAGATTAAGTGCAAATGCAGTTTTACCCATCGCAGGACGTGCCGCAATTATTATAAATTCATTTTCATGCAATCCAGAAGTAAGATTATCTATATCATACCATCCAGTCGCAACACCAGTAACGTCTCCCTTAGTCTCTGCAAGTTTTTCAAGATTAGCCTCTGCTGCCTCTAAAACTGATTTAATAGGTTTAAATTCTGTAGAACGTCTATTTTTAACAACACTTAGTATCTTTCTTTCAGCATTATCTAAAGTATCATTAACATTAATATCACTTGCATATGCACTACTAACAATATCAGTAGATACATCAATTAATCTTCTAAGTAACGCAGCTTCTTCAACTAATTTAATATATTGATCAACATTAGCCGATGTAGGTACATAATCAATAATTTCAGTTAAATATTCAACTCCACCTATCTCATCTAATTTGTTTTTATTTTTTAGCTCTGATGTAAGCGTAGTTAAATCTATTGGTATTTTTTTCTCTGCCATCTCAGTAAGGCAATCAAATATAATAGAATTATTAACTGAATAAAATGATTCCTTAGTTAAAGCATCCGCAGCTTTTTGCAAAGCAAACTTAGATAAAACCATTGCACCTAGAACTGATTGTTCAGCTTCTAAATTATGTGGTACATTTCTAGTTTGCATATTATCACCTTCTATTTTTCTAGTTTAATTCTAACTTTAGCAATTATATCTTTATATAGTTCAATATTGATGTAATGATATCCTAAAGATGCACAACCATCAATTACTATTTGTTTTTTATCTATATTATATCCAAGATCACTAAGTTTTTCTTTTACTTGTTTTTGGCTTATTCTACCAAAAACTCTATCCTCTTTTCCAACTTGTACTTTGAAATCAAGTTCCAATTTTTCAAGTTTTTCCTTTAACACTAATGCATCTTTTCTGTGTTGTTCATCAAGTTTTTGAAGTTCTGATTGCTCCTTATTATATTTTGATAAAGTTTGTTCATTTAATTGAACTGCATACCCATTTTTAATCAAATAGTTCTGAGCATATCCAGTTTTTACCTCTTTTTGTTCACCCTTTTTGCCTTGCCCTTTTAAATCTTTAACAAATAAAACCTTCATTAGTTACACCTCCTATAACTTTTTAGCTTTTTTTGTTACCTCACTAAACACTTCATTTAATGACCTATCTGTTATTTTAGCAGCAGCTTCATGATTATCTCCACCGCCACCAAATTCCTCCATTATCTGGCCAACATTTATGTTGCCCATACTTCTAGAGCTAATACCTACTCCATTATCTATCTTACCAATTACAAATGAAGCTTCAATATTATTAAAAAGTAATATAGTATCTGCTATTTTAGCCAAGTCTTCTCTCCTATAAACTTTAGTTTGAAGACCTTTACTTATTGCAATTTTTTTAATTACTTTAACCTCAGTAATTACTTTCTGCATCTCAACATACTCTTTAATGTCCTGCTTTAATAAATATTGTACGCCTCTTGAATCAGCACCACATTTAGCTAAATAATATGCAGCATGATATGTTTCTTTATCTGTTTTAATAATAAAATTATTAGTATCTAATACAATACCCGCAAGAATAGTAGTAGCTACTGTAGGTTCTAAAACATAATTTTCATACTCAAATAATCCAGTTATAATCTCACAAGTACTAGAAGCAGATGTATCGATAAATAAATGAGCTTGTGGAATATTAATTGTATCAATACCCACTCCATGATGGTCAATCACTATAATATTTTTAAACTTTTCTAAAACTTCACTATTTTGTAATAGAGATTTTTTATTAACATCAACTATCACAAGTAAACTTTTATCATCAAGTAATTCATCGATACCTTTGCTTTTAATTATGTTTAGGCTTTTACTATATTGCTCAATTACTTTTTTAACACTTGTCTCAAGCTTCTTATCATCTAAGATTATATATGAAGTCCTATTTTTAGAAAATGCATAGCAACACATACCTATTGCGGCACCAAATGCATCTAAATCAACATCCTTGTGTCCCATAATAAACACTTTAGATGACTTCTTAAAACATTTCTTTATAATCTTAAAATCTTCTTTATGCATTATTCCTCCTAAAAACCCATATTAATTGTACCAAAATATAACCTTAAAGTCTATGAATTAGAAAAAAAAGCTAAAAAAAAATAAGATTTCTCTTATTTATATTTATATCTAAAAATTTTGGTCTTTGTATTTCCAATTACAAAACCAATATATAATGCAATTAAAAAATAAATATGAATTATACCATTATTAACTAAGTATAAAAAATAAAAATATATCGTTGTATTAATAAGAAGAAACAAGATAGATATAATAAATTTTAATACCTTTGAAAGCTTACATATTTTAGCATAAGACAAATTAAATAAAAGAGAGAAAAATAGTCCATATGATATAGAAACAACTATAGATTGAATCTGTTGTTCTAAAGGCATTATTTAAATAATCTATTAAAAATACTATTTTCCTTATCCTTTGTCTTATGGTCATCAACATAAGTATAAGATATTACCAAACCTTTTATTGAAACATTTCCTTGCATAGTATCTAGTTTAACAAGTTCTAAATCCGTTCCCTTTATTACTAAATATCCCATACTTGTTTCAAGTAAAAATTCTTCACTATCAAAGTTTTCTATTTTTTTTACACCGGTTATAATCATATTTTTTCTTTCAACTAAATTAACACTGTGGCTATAATTTCCTACTAAATTTTCTGTTTTATCCATAATTCCTCCCATTACACAATATGAGAAAAATTATTAATTTATGAAAAAAAGAGACCAAAGTCTCTTAAATTATTGTACTACTTATTTTATTCTTCTTCAGAAGCTTCATCCTCAGCATTTTTATATGCTTCAAAAATTGCTTCTTCAAACATGGCTCTAACTTCTGGATTAATAGGATGTGCTATATCACGGTAACCTCCAACAGCAGTTTTTCTGCTAGGCATAGCAATAAACAAACCATTATCTCCTTCAATTATTCTAATGTCATGAACTGCAAAGCTGTCATCAATCAATACTGATGCGATTCCTTTCATACGTGATCCCTCTTTTTCGATCTTACGTACATTTACTGATGTAATCTTCATTCGCATATCCTCCCTCTTAAAGTATAAAACTTATAAGTTAATAATATAATACTTTATTAGAAAAATCAACATTATTTTACAAAAATTTCCAAGCTTTCAGTCAAAACATCACTATAGCTAAAACTTTTTAATTGCTTAGGTTCATTGTTAGTTCTTATAACAAATATATAATTATACGTACCCTCAATTTCTCCAGTAAATTCTTCTATTTGATTTCTACTGCCATTAAATCTAAAATGCAAGGTTTTCCCCTTATTTTGTTCTAACTGCATTCTTATCTTCTTTATATTCATCTTGGATACCCCGTATACATTGTACCATTTGTAATAATTCCACCAATCCCTTCTTCTTTATATTTAGTTCTAGAAATGATTTTTATAATATCCATTGGTTTATCTCTAGAAGAAAGTGCAATTGAAGTAGCAATCACCGCAGGATCTAATGCATGAATATTGACCCTTTTAGGACTACTAGCAAAATTAGCACCCGCCTTAATTAAATCCTCATAATCAGATTGACAAGCACCCGCTATTATAAATAATTTATCATGAGATTTTTCATATTCTCTAGCTTGTTTAATGGCTTCTGCAAAATACTTACTATTTTTATAATTGTCAATATTTCTAATATCTTTTCTATTTTTATAAAAAAAATCATGTCCAGTTATAACAACAATATCAGGTTTAAGCTTTTTTAAATATTTGACAATATCGGTTGAAATAACTTCTTCTCTTAATGTAAGACCATATGCTTGCACTCTCATTTTTTCATAAAACTTAAGACATCTTGCTAAATATTCTTCATCGCCATCTATATGAAGAATTTTACCAGGAAGATAAAAATAAGAGCTTCTATCTAAATCAAGTAAATCCCCAACTTCTTTATCGAAAGAAGAATCATCATCTCTATTCTCCCCACTATTTGCTTTATTTAAATCATCCAAACTACTATCTGCATAAAGTCTAACATTAACCCCTTTTAAATATGCATAATTTCCTTCAATACTAATTATTTTAAATAAAGTATCATTATTATAAGATTTTCTAGTAACCAGATCTCCAACATTAAACATATTATCACCAATAAATTTTATGAAGAAATTTAACCATTATACATATTTGTTATAAATGTGGAAAAGAAATTTTAAATATTATATAATTACCGCAGGTGATAATATGACGAAATACTATGATTTGGCTAAAGACAATAAAGAAATTGCAATTAAAAAAGCTGGAAATATAATTAAAACTGGTGGACTATTACTATTCCCAACAGAAACAGTTTATGGAATAGGTGGAGATGGATTAAGTGAAGAAAATATTCATTGCTAAAGGCAGAGCTAAAGATAATCCTCTTATATTACATGTATCAGACAAAAATATGATAGAAAAAATTGCAAGAAATATTACTAATATGGAAAAAAACATAATTGATAAATTTATGCCAGGGCCACTAACAATAATACTTTAAAAAAGAAAAGTTGTTACAGATATAGTATCGGCTGGGCTTGATACAGTTGGCATACGTATGCCAGAAGAAGAAATCGCAAAAGATTTAATTAAAGAAACTAAAACCCCACTCACAGCCCCTAGTACAAATATATCAGGTAAACCAAGTGGAACAAATATAAAAGATATTTTTAATGAACTGAATAATAAAGTAGATATAATATTAGATAATGCCCGACAAAAATAGGAGTTGAATCAACAGTAATAAGAGGGAAAATACACATATTAAGACCCGGTAAAACTACAAAAGAAGACTTTGAAAAACTAAACTATAAAGTAATAATTGATAAACATATCCTAAATAAGTTTACAGAAGAACAAAAGGTATTATCTCCAGGAGTAAAATATAAACATTATGCCCCAAATTCAAAATGTATATTAATATATAGCAAAAACAATAATAAAATAGTAAAAGCAACTAAAGAAATCTCAAAAAAATATAAAAAACCACTAATATTATGTACAGAAAAAAATAAAGATAACTATAAAAATCCACTAATCATGGGAGAAACACTAGAAGAAATTTCAAAAAACATCTTCACAATATTAAGAAAAGTAGATAATTATAATCCGGATATAGTTATTATAGAAGGTGTTAAAAGTGAAGGTCTTGGACTTGCAATAATGAATAGACTAATTAGAGCATGTTCATACAATTATATTGAGCCAAAATAATAAGGACCAATGGTCCTTATTATACTTCATTTGCAATCTGAATAAATACATCTAATGGTAATTCCTCAGCTCTACTACTCAAAGAATAACCATTATTTATTAATACTTCTTCAACTTTATTTAAATCATACCCTTTTAAATTATTCTTAATTGTTTTTCTTTTAAAACTAAAACTATCACGTATTAATTTAAATAGTTTTTCTCTATCTTTAACGTTATAAGTATCATTCTTCTTTTCTAACATAAGTATTACACTATCAACATTTGGTTTAGGATAAAAACAATTTCTACTAACATCAAATAATTTTTTAATATTAAAATAATAATTCAAAAAAACAGTAATTGATCCATACTCTTTGTTACCGGGCTTTGAAGAAAATCTATCTCCCACCTCTTTTTGTACCATTATTACCATTTTTGAAACATCTAAATCCGACTCTATCACTTTAGTAATAATTGGAGTAGTAATATAATATGGAAGATTAGCAATTATATATAATTTATTATACCTAAATTTTTCTATATCTTTAATAACGTCACGCTTTAAAAAATCATCCCAAATAATAGTTAATTTTTCATTATTAGGAATATTAGATAATGTATCAATAAGATCAGTATCTATTTCATAAGCAAGAACCCTACATTTTTTTAGAATTTCTTTAGTAAGCATACCTGAACCAGGTCCAATTTCTATTACAAGATCATCCTCTTGTAATAAAACAGAAGATACCGTATTAACAATAATATTATTATCAGTTAAAAAATTCTGACCAAATTTTTTCTTAAAATTATGATTTATTTTTTCCATACGACCTCCTATATAAAAAGCACTTCAACAAGTGCTTACCATCCCCATCTAACAATCTCATATGTTACACGTTGCTTGCCAATCTTTTTAGAAGCTTCTTTCTCGCTTTTTGCAAGAAAATCAAGCTTTGTACCAGTTATGGCTCCACCTCTATCTAAAACAATACCAATAACTTGAGCTCCCAATGAAGAATTAGTAATTTTAATTATACTACCACAAGGTATTCCTTTATCAGATGCAAGAATATTTACCCTACCATATTCATTATCATTAAAATAGATATTTCCATTAGTTACCTTTTGAGATGGAGGGCATCCTGTATGACCGCCACATCCGGCACAATCAGGACCATATCCAGTCATAGTCCCATCAAATTTAACAGGCATATCTTTTCCATATTTTTTTATTTCAGATAAAGTAGTAACTACTTTCGTTTTAACTATTTCAGGCTTGTATTTAGAAACCAAATGTATTGCTTTTATAGACCTAGTAGTAGAAATATCCTCTGTAGTTATTTTCTCAGTTTTATTACCACTTGCAATAATTGCAAAAATTGCAACAACCATAAGTATAAATATCGACTGATTCCTTATCATTTTTAAAGCTCTTTTCAAGAGTATCACCTCTTACCATTCATAGCTAGAATATACCACAATTATATATCTAAGTCAAATAAAGCAATTGCATTATTTGTGGTAATTTTTTCCACTTCTTCTGTGGAAAGTTTTTTAATATCCGCTATTTTTTTAGCAATATAAGGTATGTTTGATGATTCATTCTTACTTCCTCTAACTGGTTCCGGTGCCAAATAAGGACTATCTGTTTCAAGAAGTATAGATTCAATTGGAAGAGATTCCAAAACAACAGGCAATTTACTATTTTTAAAAGTTAAAACTCCACCTATTCCAAGCTTATATCCAAGTCTTATATACTCTCTAGCAATCTCAAGACTACCACTAAAGCAATGAATATCACCTATTAGATTATATGATTTCAATATGTCAAGAGTATCTTTAGTTGCTTCTCTAGTATGAATTACAACAGGCTTAGAAAGTCTAGTTGCCATATCTAATTGTTTAATAAATAATTCTTTTTGTAAATCTTTATCAGAAGAGTTTTCTATATAATGATAGTCAAGTCCAATTTCACCAATCGCAACCACTTTTTTATTATTTTTAACAATATTTTCAATATATTCTAGATCATTTGGATCATATTTAAATATTTCCGATGGGTGCAATCCAATTGATAAAAATATATTAGGATATTTATCAGCTATGGCAATCCCTTCATCAATTGTATCCATACTACAGCAACTAATTATTAAATATTTAACATTATTATCCACTGCATTTTTAACAATCAAATCAACATCATCATAGTCCTGATTACTTAAATGAGTATGTGTATCTATAAACATGTTTATCACCTCAATTTCAAAAAAAAAGATATAAAATATATCTTATGCAACTACATTACATCGTTTTTTTTTGGATAAGTCTAGTTTTAAAATAATATAGTATTAAAATTAGACCATATACTAATTCGAATACACAATGTCCAGCTAAATAGCTACATACAAAGTATATCCCAAAAAGTAAAAGTAGTACTACTGGATCAATACTATCCCGCTTTGTCATATTTGTCATAATATTCCCTTTCTATTACTACTTACCACAAGACAACTATAGCACAAACAAAAAGAAGAAAAAAGTACTTTTTCCTCTTTTATGGTAAATTTTACAATGATTTACACGTTTTTTGTATCAATACGCTTAAATAATGGAGTTGCAACCCCTAAATTATATGTGTTAGATGGGTTGAACTTTAATGAATCATCAGTATTACCAATTTGTTCTAATATCTTATCAGCTGTCTCAGGTAAAAATGGTCTAATTAAATTAGCTGAAACTCTTATAGATTCTAATAAATTGTACAATACAGTTTGAAGTCTATCACTATTATTTGGATCTTTAGCAAGTACCCATGGCATAGTCTCATCAATATATTTATTACTTCTTCTAAGTAAGTCAAATATTTCATCTAATGCCGCACCAACTTCCAAAGTATCCATTTTAACTTCAACCCTTTTATCTAATTCATTTATCATAGAAATTAATACATTATCAACATCATCAGAAACAGAAGGATTTATAACTTTACCTTCAAAATATTTATTACCCATTGCAACAGTTCTATTAACTAAATTTCCTAATACATTAGCCAAATCACTATTAATTCTTTCAACCAACAATTCATTAGTCAAGTTTCCATCATTCGCATAAGGTATTTCATGAAGTACATAGTATCTAACTGCATCTACTCCATATTCTTTTACTAAATCATCAGCATATAAAATATTACCTTTAGATTTACTCATCTTATCATTACCAAATAATAACCAAGGATGTCCAAAAATTTGTTTTGGAAGTGGAATATCAAGCGACATTAAGAAACAAGGCCAATATATAGAGTGAAATCTAACAATATCTTTACCAATTAAATGTAAATCAGCTGGCCAATATTTTTTAAATTCATCGCTCGGATTATCAACATCATATCCAATATTAGTAATATAGTTTGTAAGTGCATCTAACCATACATAAATTACATGCTTTGGATCAAAATCAACTGGAATTCCCCAAGTAAATGATGTTCTTGATACACATAAATCTTGAAGTCCAGGTTTTATAAAGTTATTAATCATTTCATTTTTTCTTGAGTCTGGCTTTATAAAGTCAGGATGAGTATTATAATACTCAATTAATCTATCTTGATACTTAGATAGTTTAAAGAAATAAGCTTCTTCACTTGCCTTGTGAACTTCTCTTCCACAATCTGGACATTTGCCATCAACTAATTGACTTTCTGTAAAAAAGGATTCACAAGGAGTACAATAAAGACCTTCATATTTACCTAAATAGATATCTCCTTTATCATACATCTTCTTAAATATCTTTTGTACTTCACGTTCATGTTTTGAATCAGTTGTTCTTACAAATCTATCATAACTTGTATTCATAATATCCCAAATGTCTTTTATTTGACTAGCAATATTATCAACATATTCTTTAGGTGTTATACCCGCTTCTTTTGCCTTTAATTCAATTTTTTCGCCATGTTCATCTGTACCTGTTTGAAAGTATACATCAAACCCTTTTAATCTTTTATATCTAGCAATTGCATCCCCCAAAACAATTTCATAAGTATTACCAATATGAGGTTTAGCAGAAGTATAAGCAATCGCAGTAGAAATATAATATTTTTGTTTTTCCATCTTATTTCACCTAATTACCTGTAGAACCTATCCCAGATAATCTCTTCCTCTCAATTTTTTCTTCATTATCAACCACTAAGTAATTAATAAATATTCCCTGGCAAATCTTATCACCAGTTTTTACAACATAATCATTATCACCATGATTTTGTAGTTTAATAAATATATGTCCCTCATTATCAACATTATTGTAGTAATCAGAATCTATTACACCGACTTGATTACACATCCGTACATTATACTTAAAGCCTTGACTACTTCTTACCAGTAAAAGCAAAACTTCATTAGAATTCATTGAAGCCTTGATTCCAAGCGGAATTTTCTTTATCTGGCCAGGTTTGATAACAAAGTCATATAATGCTTCAAAATCATAACCAGCACTATTTATAGTACTTCGCTTTGGCAATGAATAATTTTCATACATAGCTTTATCATCACTAACATCACTTCTAAATTGATCAAAGCTAATTTTTTCAAAATATCTACTCATGATATCACCTCTTTTAAAAAAAACGACTATTCATCATAAGGACGAATAATCGCGGTACCACCTTAATTTATAGATAAAATCTATACTCTCAAATGCATTAACGCTGCCAACGTGTTAACCTACATATCAATTAACAAGTTCAGGAACCATCTATTATATATTTAATATCTTTTTCCACCAACCAAAGATTCTCTATAAAAAAGCATATATAACTCTTTCCTTCATAACAATAAATATAGATAGATTATAACAAAATAAATATTAATTTTCAACATGCTTTATTAATAAATTATCAACAATATCCATTATTTTAGTATCAATTTCACTGAATTCATTATTCTTACGGACAAAAATTGTACTTCCTATAACATCTCCTCCAACAACAAGTGGTTGTATTAATATATTACTTTTATCATCAAAGAATTGTACATTATCAAGCTTCTTTTGATCCCTTTCTAAAATTATATTATAAATAGTATTATCTAATTCCTTATTTAAATAAATAGATGAGCCTTCACCCAAACTAAATATAACCTTATCTGTATCAGTTAGTAATATATTTATTTTCAAAGTTTTAGAAAATGCTTCCAACATTTTTTCAAAATAATCAGTATATTTACTAATCATATCCTGTTTTTTTAAAAAAATTTTATCATCAACAGTATATATTTCCAAACATTCCCCCGACTTTATTCTCAAATTACTTCTAATTTCTTTAGGAATTACTATTCTTCCTAAGTCATCTACTCTTCTTACAATCCCAGATGCTTCCATAAAAACCTCTCTTCCTAAAAATAGTATTCCTTTTTATTTATGAAGTTATACAAAAAAAGAAACTATGTTGTTTCTTTAATTTTTTAATTCTTAATTTTTGTTTTTCCCTCATCAGAATAAGATTCATTAAATTCGTTCAGTTTATGATATTGAGAAAAAGTATCTTCTGTTTGATTTAGTAGGGTTTTATCTCTTTCAGTAACTTCACCAATTATAATGTTTTCAACATCGCTATCATAAGCAGATAATATAGAATCAAATTTTTCCTTCGAATCTTCATTCTTCAATTGATATTTTTCGGATAATACTTTATAAAGTTCGATATATATTTCCTTATTCATTGATACATTAAATTTTTCTTTAAAAGAAGCACTCGCTTCATTAATAAGCCCAGAAACCACAGAAGGATCTACTACAGTAGATTCTTTTACACCAGAAGACAAGCTATCACGTCTTTCATCTAAAAGCGGAAATATAGCGTCTTTTATATATGTTTCTCTCTCATCTAATAACTCAGTAAGTTCAGAAACAGTATAATCTACACCTTCTTCATTATAAAGCTTACTAAGTTTTTTAATAAGCTTATACTTTAAATGAGGAATTTTTAATTTAATAGTTAATTCTAAAGAATTACTATTATTATCTATATCTAGAATCAACTTATTAATTAAAATCTTCATGTTTTTTTCTTCAAACATTGATTTTATTGTATTATCCATACACATCTTCCTTTATTTTCTAATTAATTTTAACAAAATTATTGAAAACAGTCAAGAAATGTCATTTACTACTAGTAATTGCATTAAGTAAATCAACTAAATAATAAATGAAATGTTTATCCAATCCTCTTATATCGAAAATAATTTTCAAAGATTCATCAGAATATTTAAACTTAAATCCATTAGATATTCTAGTCGACGCAACAAACAACTCTTCACCATTAATCTTAGAACTTGCTTCTTTACTAAAATAAAGTTCTATATATTGGTTAGTTTGCTTAACCTTAAATATTCCAACTTTATAAGCAAGTGCTTCAAACCATTCTTCATACATATAAATAATTATATCTTCATCTAATTTACCAAATCTATCCTCAAGTTCAGCTTTTACTTCCAAGAACTTATCCTTTGAATCAACTGTGTTAATTAATTTATGAATTTCAATTTTTAAATCGTTATCTTCTACATAATTATCTGATATATGAGTAGACACATTTAAAAGATTATTTTTTGAAACATTCTCTTCTTTTGGCTCAATTCCTTTTAATCTATTTACTTCTTCATTTAATATTTTTAGGTACAAATCAATACCAACACTATCTATAAATCCAGCTTGTTCACTACCTAAAATATCGCCAGCACCTCTTATAGAAAGATCTCTTGAGGCAATTGAAAAACCACTACCTAATTCGGTAAACTCTTTAATTGCGTTTAATCTTTTAACAGCTACATCACCTAAAATTTTATCTTTTGAATACATTAAATAAGCATATGCAATTTTATTACTTCTTCCAACTCTACCCCTAATTTGATAAAGTTGACTAAGACCAAATCTATCTGCATTATAAATAATTAAAGTATTAACATTATTAATATCAATACCAGTTTCTATTATAGTAGTACACAGCATAACATCGTATTTTCTATCAATAAAATCAGCCATTCTATCTTCTAGTTCAATCTTACTAAGTTGACCATGCGTACAAACAATTTTAGCATCTGGAACCAATGATTGTATTTCTAACATTTTCCTTTCAATATCTGCAACTCTATTATAAAGAATAAATACCTGTCCACCACGTGACATTTCTTTATATATTGCATCCCTTACTAACGCCTTATTTTCTTCAATAACATATGTCTGAATAGGATATCTGTCTACAGGAGGAGTCTCTATTAAAGAAAGACTTCTAATGCCAACCAAAGACATTTGCAAAGTCCTAGGAATAGGAGTAGCCGTTAAAGTTAGCACATCAACATTTTCCTTATACTCTTTAATTTTTTCCTTGTGAGCAACACCAAACCTTTGTTCCTCATCAATTACTAAAAGGCCTAAATCCTTAGGTTTGATATCCTTGCCTAATAGTCTGTGAGTTCCAAAAAGTATATCAATTTTACCATCATTTAATGCAGTTATTATTCTTTTAGTTTCTTTTGGCGTAGTAAATCGATTTAATAAAGCTATTTCAACCGGAAAATTTTTAAATCTTTCTTTTGCATTTTCATATTGCTGAGATGAAAGAATAGTTGTAGGACATAGATAAAGAACTTGTTTAGAATTATCAACTGCCTTAAACATAGCTCTAAAAGCAACTTCTGTTTTTCCATAACCAACATCTCCACACAATAATCTATCCATTGGTTTATCGCTTTCCATATCAGCTTTTATAGTTTCTATTGCAGTTTTCTGATCTGGAGTTTCCTCAAATTCAAATTCATTGTCAAATAAAGTCTGCATTTCATCATCACGTGAAAAAGCAAATCCTTTTTGCATATTTCTTTTTGCATATAGTTCAAGAAGCCTCTTAGCAATATCTCCTACTTTATTTTTAATTCTAAGTTTAGTTTTTTGCCATTCAGTACCACCTAACTTACTTATTTTAGGTGCAACTCCCTCTTTACCAGTAAATTTTCCAATTAATTCAATTTTTTCAACTGGAATATATAATTTATCATTTCCAGCATAAAGAATTTCGATATAGTCTTTTTTTAAAGACCCTTGCGTTAATGTTTTTATTCCATTATATATACCTATACCATTTAAAGCATGAACTACATAATCTCCTATTTCAAGATTATTAATACTCTTAATTTTAGAAGTATATTTATATCTACTCTTATACTTAACATCTGCTTTTTTACTAAATAATTCTTTTGGAGTTAAAAATATAAAGTTTCCATATATAAAGCCTTCATTAACATCCTTTATGACTATATTAACATTAGATTCATATATATCATCATCCGTAGTTAATACATATTTACAAGTTAAATATTTAGTAAATGCTCTTACTTGATAATCTTTTAAATAAATTACAATTGTCTTTTTCTTTAAAAGTTCCTTTTCAAGGTAAGTATTTATTAAATCAACATTTTCATGAAATTCAGGAACCTTTTGAACAGAAAAATCATATATATTAGATTTAGCAATATCGCCAAAATAATTATCGATTGTATTATAATAAACAACATCATGAGGTAAAACCTCTTCTAGAGAAAACATATAATTCCCTTTATATGTAGTATCTTTCAAAGCTTTATAATCCGTAATTTCTTCAAGAAGTTTTTTATATGATGCCTTAAGCTGAGAAAAATCCTTAATAACAGTAATTGTATTGTTCATATACCCAACTATATTTGTAACATCCGAATCTAACTTTTCTAAATATTTTTGATTCATTTCGGCATCATTCATAGTGCCATTTATTAAAAACTCAGTATTAGATGAAATTTCAATATTATTTATCTCACTAATTGATTTTTGAGTATCAGGATCAAAATATCTAAGTGATTCAATCTCATCATCAAAAAACTCAATTCTAACAGGCTTTTCATAATTAATCGGATAAATATCCAAAACAAATCCTCTGATTCCAATTTCACCAGTATTAGTAACAATAGTTTCTCTCTTATATCCAATACTAATAAGGTCATCAATAAGTTTATCCCTATTATAAGATTTTCCTTTTTCTAACAAAACCTTTTTTGATTTAAAAGTTTCCTTACTTGGCAAAAACCTTAAGAAAGAATTTAAATGAGAAACTACAATATAATTAGATCCACTAACCAACTCATTTAGTGTGTCTAATCTGGTTGATTTTAACTCAGGACTTACCGCAATTGATTCACTAGTCAAAAAGTCATCCATAGGAAACAATAGAGTCTTATCATTATATTTCTCTAAGGAGGAATAAATTTTGTTTGCCTCATATAATGTAGGTGTCAAAATTAAAATACTAGACTTAGACTCATTAAACATTTTATTAATATAAGCACAAAAAAACTCATCCGTCATTCCAAGAAGACCGATGTTATTATATTTATCTACTTGTATTATTTTGTCTAGTATTCCCATATTAACCCCTACTTATGATTATATTTTGACATAACCTTATCAAAATCACTTTTGATAAAATCATTTATAATATCTACAGAAATCTTAAATATATTATCATACGTTTGTAAATCTTCATTACTAAATTTACCTAAAACATAATCTTTAGTATCAATATTTTTATTATTAGATATTCCTATTTTAAATCTTTTATAATTTTCAGTTTGTAAATGCAAAGCAATGTTTTTCAAACCATTATGACCACCACTACTTCCAGAAGGTTTTAATCTAAATTTACCCACTTCTAAATCTAAATCATCATTAATAATTAGAATATCATCTATATTTATTTTAAAATAGTCAACAAAAGCTTTAACTACTTCTCCAGATAAGTTCATATAAGATAAAGGTTTCAAAAAGATTACATCTTGAGAATCAATTTTTACCTTTTCATATAATCCATTAAACTTTTTCTTTGTAATTTCAAAGTTGTTTACTCTAGCATAATTATCTAAAACCATAAAGCCAATATTATGACGTGTATTTTCATATTCTCTACCAGGATTTCCCAAACCAACAATAAGTTTCATAATAACCTCCTATTTATTCAAATGATACTCCTTATAAACAATAGATTTCTGAATTTTCCTTTCAAATGCAACCCTTTTAATTGCTTCTTTTTCACTCAAACCATCATCTAGATATAACTCAACATGTTCTTTTAAAGATAAATCAGAAAAATCATTATCATCTAAATTTCCAGACACAACAAGTACTATCTCACCTTTGATGCAATCAATACATTTTAATACATCTGTAATATTTCCTC
>ULNY01023163.1_pt1 | contig 58226 bp, 60 predicted proteins | sample 1952071 | NCBI WGS metagenome assembly ULNY01 (sample SAMEA4835589, study PRJEB28245) | human gut metagenome | biome: gut microbiome; material: fecal sample | place: Denmark | collected 2008 | reverse complement strand
GTTGGTTCAGTGTTCATTTGAGGCATTTCAACTGGACTAGGCATATTTTGAGATGTAGACATATCTATTGGTGGAGGTGTCATTGGCATTGCACCACTTATATTATTTATTGGAACTTCTGTATTTAATGGTTGATCTTCTAATGATGGGAAAAAATCATTTGGTTTTTGATTTACTACTGTATTACCTAATATTGGTTCAGGTATAGTAGCATTTCCCATTTGTGGTTTTTCTTGTTCTTTTAAAAGTCCATTATATTGACTTATATTTGTATCTTGATTATTCATATTTTTTTCCTCCACTTTTTCTTCTTTTTGTTTTTCTATAAAGTCTTTTTTATTTAAGTCTTCTAGACTAAATTTATCTATTACTCTTTTTTCTTTTTTTATTGTATTTTTATCTTGTAATTCTATTTCATCTTGATTGTTATTAATTATTTTTTCTAAATCTTTTATTGTTAATCTTTCTTTTATTATTCTATTATATAGATTTAATTGTTCTTGTTTATTATTTAATTTAGTTAGTATTCTTGCATGGGATTCAGATATTTTATTATTTAATAACGCTTCTTGAATTTCTGGTGGTAATTTTAACAAATTTAATTTTGCTTCAATTATAGTTTTTTCTTTACCTATAATATTTGATAATTCGTCAATATTACATCTGTTAAGTAACATTATTTGTTCATAAGCATTGGCTTCTTCGATAGGATTTAATAATTGTTTTTGAATGTTTTCGTTTAGTATTAATTCTGCTAATTCTTTATCATTTATTTCTAATACTATTGCAGGTACTGTTTCTAATCCTATTCTTTTTGCAGCTTTATATCTTCTTTCTCCATCTACTATTTCATATTTATCTTCTAGATGTCTTAATACTAATGGTTGTATTATTCCATATCTTTTTATTGAATTTGATAGTTCATTTAATGATTTATCATCAAATATAATTCTAGGTTGATATATGTTTGGAATAATTTTATTTATAGGAATACTGACTATTTTTCTTTCTTCATTCATATTCAACCTCTTTCTATCTTTTTATTCTATATATATAATACTATATTTTTTTAATTTTTACAATAACTAAATTTAAAAAGACACATTTTAGATGTCTTTTTTCTTTATTTCTGTATATTTTCTTGGGTATATAGAGCTTGTTTTATTATTTTTTTTATAAATAATTAATGTACGATTACTATTTTCTATTGGTAGTTTAAATTTTATTTCATTTATTTTTTTTATATCTAGTTTTTTATAATAATTTTCTATGTTTGTTATTTCATTATCTATATTAGATTTCATTGCTATATAATAACCATTTACTTTTACTAAAGGTATTGAATACTCTAATAAATGTTTTAGTGGTGCTACTGCACGAGAGGTTACTATATCAAATATTTCTCTATTATTTTTAGAATAATCTTCGGCACGCGAATTAATTATTGTTAAGTTTGGTAAATCTAATTTTTCTTTTAATATATTTAAAAAATTACATTTTTTATTATTTGATTCAATTAATGTTACTTTTAAGTTAGGATACATTATTTGTAATACTACTCCTGGGAAGCCTGCGCCTGTCCCTATATCACATAATGTTTGATTATTTAATTCTATTATTTTAGTTATGGTCAAACTATCATAAAAATGTTTTAAATATACTAATGGTTCTTCGGTTATTGAAGTTAGATTATATTTTTTATTTTCTTCGACTAAAATATTATAATATAAATTTAATTTTTCTAAGTCTTTTTGAGTTATATTTATATTTAATTCTTTTAAACTATTTATAAATTCTTCTTTATTCATTATAATACTTCCTTAAATATACCATTAATATTGAGATATCTGATGGATTAACACCACTTATTCTTAATGCTTGTCCAATTGAAGTTGGATTTATTTTTTTTAGTTTTTGTCTTGCTTCGGTTGCTAAGTTTGGTATTAAGTCATAGTTTATATCTTTTGGTATTTGTTTTTCTTCATTTTTTAACATTTTTGCAGCTTCGCGTTCTACTTTGGCAATATATCCTTCGTATTTAATTGATATTTCTACTTGTTCTATTACTTCTTTGGAATAGTTTAGTTTTATTAAGTCTAGTTTTTCTAAGTCTTTAATTGTGATTTCATTTCTTTTTAATAAATTATATACACTTATTCCATCTTTTAATAATGGTGTATTTAATGTTTGTAATTTATCATTTGTTTCTTTTGTTGGAGTTAATTTTATTTCTTTTAATTCATTAGATAGTGTTTCAATGTCTTTTAATTTTTGTAAAAATTTGTTATGTCTTTCTTCATCAATTAATCCTACTTTATATCCGTATTCTCTTAATCTTATATCTGAATTATCATCTCTTAGTAATAATCTATATTCTGCGCGGGATGTTAACATTCTATATGGTTCGGTTGTTCCCTTAGTTACTAAGTCATCAATTAATACTCCAATGTATGCTTCATTTCTTTTTAAAATTAGTGGTTCTTTATGTTCTAGTTTTAATGAGGCATTTATTCCAGCGATTAATCCTTGTGCTGCTGCTTCTTCATAACCACTTGTGCCATTTATTTGTCCTGCAGTAAAAAGATTTGATAATATTTTTGTTTCTAATGATGCAGTTATTTGTGTTGGATATATGGCATCATACTCAATAGCATAGGCATATCTTAATATTTCGGCTTGTTCTAATCCTGGTAATGAATGTACCATTTGTTCTTGAATATCTTTTGGCATACTTGTAGAAAATCCTTGTAAATAGATGTCATCATAATACATACTTTCTGGTTCAAGAAATAATTGATGCCTTTCTTTATCTTTAAATTTCACAATTTTGTCTTCGATTGATGGGCAATATCTTGGTCCAATTCCTTTGATATCATTTAATCCACCATACATACTTGATTTAGATAAGTTATCTAATATTATTTTATGTGTTTCTTTTGTTGTATATATTAGGTGACATGGTTCTTGATTATTTACATCATATAATGGTTCTATATCATGTGAAAATGTATATGGTGTTGTGTCTCCTAATTCTACTTTTGTTTTAGTGAAATCAATGGTATCTCTTTTAATTCTTGGTGGTGTTCCTGTCTTCAATCTTAATATTTCAAAGCCATATTCTTTTAATTTATCTGATAAGTGCATTGACGGTTTTTCTCCGTGTGGACCACTTCTTGTTCTTGTGTTACCTATTAAGATATCTGATTTTAGATATGTTCCTGTGGTTAATATAACTATTTCACTTTCTATTTTTGTTTTATCTTCAAGAATTACTCCTTTTACTGTGTTGTTTTCTACAATTAAGTCTTCCACTAGAGATATTTTTATATCTAGATTTTTTGTATTTTCTAGTGTTTTTCTCATTTCTTTTGGATATGTTACTTTATCTGCTTGTGCTCTTAGACTTCTTACTGCTGGTCCTTTTGAGGAATTTAACATTTTCATTTGAAGTAATGTTTTATCAGCATTTATGCCCATTTCTCCACCTAGGGCATCTATTTCTCTTACTATTATACCTTTGGCTGAACCTCCGATTGAGGGATTACATGGCATTGTAGCTATATTATCATAATTTCCTGTAATTAATAATGTTTTATGTCCTATTCTGGCACTTGCTAAGGCTGCTTCACATCCCGCATGACCTGCTCCTACTACTATTATTTCATATTTCATAATTTCACTTCTTTTCTATTTTCCTAAACAAAATCTACTAAATAGTTCATCTAATAATTCATCTGTATAAGTTTCTCCAATTATTTCTCCAAGTGTACTCCAAGCATCTTTTAGTTCTAATTCAACTATATCTATTGGATCATTATTATTAATGTTATCTATAGCATTAGAAATATTATTTAATGATTTTTTTAATAATGATATACTTCTTGCATTTGAAAGATATGTTAAGTCTGATGTTTCTAACTTTTCTAAATTGAATAATTCTTTTATTTTATCTAAGATAATACTTGCATCATTATTTAATAAACTTACTTTTAATATTTCTTCTTTTATTGGAGTCAAATCTATTACTTGTTTTAAATCTGTTTTATTTAATACTATTATGTGTGTTTTATTTTTTATTTTATTATATAATTCTAAATCTTCTTTGGTTAATGGTTCATTATTATTTAATAAGAATATTATTAAGTCAGATTTATCTATTATTTCGTAAGATTTTTCTACACCAATTTGTTCTACAATATTGTCTGTTTCTCTTATTCCTGCGGTATCTATTATGTTAAGTAATACTCCATTTAATTTTATTTGTCCTTCGACAATGTCTCTTGTTGTGCCTTCAATATCTGTAACTATTGCTTTTTGTTCTTCAAGTAAACAATTTAATAAACTACTTTTACCTACATTTGGTCTTCCTATTATTCCTACATTTATTCCTTCGTTTATTATTCTTCCGTTTTCTGATTCTTTAATTGTTTTTATTAATGTATCTTTTATTTTATTAATACTTGGTAATATTTTTTCATTAGAAAGTACTTCGATATCTTCGTATTCTGGATAATCTATATTTACTTCGATATTTGATATTATTTGTATTAAATCATCTCTGATACTATTGATTAATGATGATACTTTTCCACTTAGTTCATTTATGGACATTTTTCTTGATGTTTCTGTTTTTGAGGATATTAGATTCATTATTCCATCTGCTTCGACTAAGTCTATTCTTCCGTTTAAAAAAGCTCTTTTGGTGAATTCTCCTGGATCTGCTAAACGAGCACCATTTGATAGTACTAATTCTAAAACTTTATTTGTAGTTGATATTCCACCATGGCAATTTATTTCTACAATATTTTCTTTGGTATATGTTTTTGGTGTTCTCATTATACTAACTAATACTTCATCAATTATTTCATTATTATCTACTATGTAACCATAATGGATTGTATGTGTTGGCACTGTTGTTAGATCTTTTCCTTTGAATATTTTATTTACTATATTTATACTATCTTCACCACTTAATCTTATGATTGAAATTGCTCCTACTCCTAATGATGTTGATATTGCTACTATTGTATCATCCATATATAGTACCTCCTTTTTTTCTTTTATATTTTATCACAATTAAAAAGAAAAAGAAAGATTATCTTTCTAATTATTTTAATTTACAGTATAACATGTTTTTAGATTAATATTTAATGAGTTTAATAATCTATTTATTTCTATATTATTTGTAGATATTAAGTATTTAGTATTATCTTTTGAAATTATTTGATAATATTCTGATTTTATTATATCTATGTTATCTACTAAAATTTTATCTATATCAAAATTATATGTTCCTGTTTTAGATAAATATTCATTATTTTTTTCATCATATCCATATATATATTTATATGTATTATCATTATATAATTCTAGTAATGATGTCTCACAATTTATTCCAAAATATTTTATTTTATAAGAAATATTATTTGTAGTTATATTGTTTAAATTTTCTTTAGAATTTTTTATTATAGAATTTAGTATATTTAATGTTTCTTTATTTGTATTATTAGAATTTATACTTATATTGTTTGTTGTATTAAAGATATTTTTTTCTAGATATTCTTTAATGTATTTTTTGTTTTCTTCATTAAATATTACTTGATAATTCTTTTTACATGATATATCACTACATGATGTTAATACTTTTATATTATAATTATTATCTATATATATGTTATATGATACTTGATTATCTATATATTCTATTTTATGATTATAGTCTAACAATTCACTATTATTATTTATAATGCTATTAAATATTGGAAATGATTCTGTATCTAAATCCTCATATTTTATTGTTATTTCTCTATTATTATATGTTAAATTATCTAAGTAATCATATAATCTATTCATATCTTCACGCATAAAGTCTATTTTATATTCATTAATTTTAACTTTATCACATGGTTCGATATTACATTCTTTTTGATATACTTTTATTATTTTTTCATATACTTTTATTTCATATGTATATTGTTTATCTTCATAAGTTATTTTATATTTATAACTATCATTTACTATTAATATAAATATTACTCCAAATACTATTAAGAATAATGCTGCGAATAAAACTATTTTTGATGTTTTCATACTGCCTCCAATTTATCTTTATATTAATTATACCATATAATTAGTAAAAAAGAAGAATTTTTTTATTTTATTTCTTCCTTTTATTTAATTATTTATTGCTTGTGCCATTTTTTTGGCTTGCATTTCTATTCTTTGTTCATCATATTTTTCTATTTGATTATTTAATATAGTTTTAAATTCGTATGGGCCACTTATGTAATCAAAATTAAATACTGTTGATGCTGTTGTAATTGAAATTGTTCCATAGTTAAAAATTTTTCCAAATAGTCCTTGTTTTATTTGAATTCCATTTATTTTATTTAATGGGCTATCAAGTTCATTTGTATTTATAAGTCCTGTTTTTCCACTTATTCTTTTGTTAGTAATTATTAATTTTGTTGTGAAAAATTTTATTATATCTTTAACAAACCAAATAAATCCAACTAATATACAACATGCAAAAAGGTCAACAATCAAAAGTCTAATAAGTAATGTTACAACAGAAATTTTACCTTCTTTTACTGTTTCTTCCATTTTTTCACTCCTTTCAAATTTATTATACCATTAATTCTTCTGACAGGCGACATATTTTTTTTGTTTTTTGTGAAATAATTAACTTTGTTAGGAGATGATTTACTTCTATGGGGAGATATTCTAAGTTAAATTTATCTATTATGGTTAGAAAAAACATTAGAAAATATCGTTTAATTAGAGGTTATACTTTACAAGAACTTGCTGATATATCTGGATTTTCACATGGCTATGTAAGAGATTTGGAGTGCCTAACTATTGATAAAACCCCAACTTTGGAAGCCATTGGTAAATTTGCAGATGCACTTGAAATTGATATAAGACAACTATTTGATGATGTCGATATTAATTATGAACACAAAAAATAAAAAAGAAGAAATATTTCGTTATTTTATTTCTTCTTTTAATTTTATTACTACACATCTATTTGGTTCTTCACCAATACTTTCTGTATAGACATATTTGTCATCTGCTAATATGCTATGTACTATTCTTCTTTCATACGAATTCATACTATCCATTGTTACTTCTACTTTTGTTTTAGCAACTTCTCTTGCTGTTTTTTTAGCAAGATATTCAATATTTTTTTCTTTCTTTTCTTTATAGTTTTCTACGTCTAATAATATTGATAATTTTTCATTTATTTGATTAGATACTATTTGTCTTATTATTGTTTGTAATGCTCCGATAGTTCTACCATTTTTTCCTATTAAGATTGCATTATTATTTGAGAATAATTTTATTGATATTGATTTATCTCTTCTTCTTACTTCAAAGTTTGTTTCTATTCCCATTAATTTTAATATTTCACTAATTGTTTCTTTTATATAGTTTTGTACATCATTTATTGTAGTTACTTCAATTTTTGCTGTCTTTTTTAGTAATGATGATTTTTCTTCTTTATTAATTATTATTAAATCTTCTTCATTTACTTTTAATTCTGATAAAGCTTTTTCTTTTACTTCATCATATGTTTTTCCTTCATATGTGTACTTCTTCATTATTTTTTCTTCCTTTCCACTAGTAAATTTTGTACTATTGTAAATGTACTAGATGCAATCCAATATAATCCTAGTGCTGTTGGTAATGAGAATGATGCGAATGCTATTAATACTAACATAAAATATAATGTGAATTTCATTTGACCACCTTGTTGTGATAATGATTGGTCTTTTAATGTCTTTCTAAATGATAAATATGTTGTTCCTAGAATTAATATTATTAATATTATGTACCAATAGTTTCCTGAGGCAATTCCTTTTGGTACTGTTGTTCCCATTTCAAATACAAGAAATTTATTTTCAAATATAGCTGGCGTTCTATTTATTGCTTCAAGGAAGGCAAATAATAAAGGTAATTGAATTATTGCAAGCAAACATCCTGAAATAGGATTAATTTTATATTTTTGATATATCATCATCATTTCTTGTGCTTTTCTTTGTTGATCTTCAGTTGTTTCTTTACCTGCATATTTTTTCTCTAATCTTTCTAATTCTGGTTGAGCTTTTTTCATCATTTCTGATTGCATCGCTGTTTTTCTTGTTACAGGAATAAGTGCACATCTTATTAATAGACAAGTAATTATTATTGCAAGTCCATTGCTTTTTACAAGTGAACCTATTTTTAAAATTACCCATGCTAATGGTTTTACGAAGAAACTTGTCCATAATCCTTCATAATCTGTTATTGGAGTAAAATCCTTACATTCAGGTAATTTAGATATATCCACATTATTATCTTCATAAATTTTTAACATATCTTCTTCAGTTGGTCTACATATAATATTTTCTGTTACTGATTGACCTGTTTTTTCATTTTTTACTATTTTGTTTTCACTATCTTTTAGATTTTTTGTACATCCTGTTAATAATAAGATACTTAGCATTAAAAGGATAAATTTAGTTTTTTTGTTTTTCATTTTTTTCTCCTATCTTTTTAAATAGATTTATAAGTTCTTGTTCTTTTTCTTGATAAGACAAACTTAATATCTCTTTTCTTATTATTATAACATAATTATATCCATTTTGTATATTATTTTTGTTATTATCTATGATATTTTTTATTTGTCTTTTATTTTTGTTTCTAATTACTGCATTTCCTATTTTTTTAGGAATAGATATTCCAAATAATGTATTATCACTTTTGATATAAAATAATGAATAATATTTATTTTTTAATTTATTATTTTTATTTATTACTTTTGTATAATCATTACTTTTTTTTATTATTTCTTTCTTCTTCATAATTCACTTCCATCCTTATTATATATATAATAGTATTTTAAGTCAATGTTAAAAACAAAAAAAGCCACTTAAAGTGGATATTTTTATGCACATAATTTTTTTCTTTTTTTTGCTCTTCTTTTATTTAATATATTTCCTTTAATACGAGCAAAGAACCCATGTTTTTTTGCTTTTTTTCTATTATTAGGTTGAAAAGTTCTTTTCATAATATATAACACCTCCAAAGTTAAATGCTACTTTATTATATCTATTAAATTTAATAATGTCAATAATTTTTTTGCTTTTTACTATCTTTTTTTTATTTTTTTTGATATAATGGTTTTATATAGAATAGAGGGATTGTAATGTTTAAAGAAATAACTTCGATTAGTAAAAATTATGCATTAGTTAAAATAGAAGGTAATATTAATGAAGATATTTTAAACTTAAATGCTGTTTTTGAGGAAGAAAATAAGAAAATACTAGGAGAAATTGAAGAAATTATTGATAATAATGTTAAGATTACTTTTTTAGGAGAGTTTGTTAATGGTAGATTTTATAGTGGTATTATTAGGAAACCAAGTTTAACTTCTAAAATTAGATTAATTAATCAGGAAGAATTAAATGAACTTGTTGGTGCGAATGATAAGTATTCTATGCCACTTGGATTATCTCCTTTATATAATAATTATCCTATTAGAGTTAATATAGATAGTTTATTTAGTAATCATAGTGCTATTTTTGGTAATACTGGTTCTGGTAAAACTTATGGTGTTGCTAGACTTGTTCAAAATTTATTCACTATGAAAGATAAGATTCCATTTAATAGTAATTTCTTTATCTTTAATAATACTAGTGAGTATGATAATGCTTTTAAGAGTATAAATAGTTACAATCCTAATTTTAATTATAAAATGTATACTACTAGTGATGATGATACTAATAATAGTGTTAAATTACCTTTATGGTTACTTAATGCTGATGACTATGCTAATTTACTTGATGCTACTGAGTATTCACAAATTAGTGTTATTGAAAAAATGCTTAGTTTAGTATCAGTATTTGCTAGAAATGATGAAGAATCACATAGATATAAAAATCATTTAATAGCTAAAGCAATATTGTCTATAATGTATTCTAATCAAATGCCTGCTAGGATGAGAGATCAGATATTTACTATTGTTACTGATTGCCATACTGAGGAATTAAATCTTGATTTTGAAGTTCCTGGTGTTGGTTATACAAGACAATTTAGAAAATGTTTTGAATTAGATAGTCAAGGACAGTTTGTTGAAAGAATATTAATTGTTGAATATATTGAACAATTTATTGATAATGATACAAAATGGAATGAAGATTATGTTCCTATTTACTTTACTTTGGATGATTTAGAAATAGCTTTAAATTTTGCATTAATTAGTGAAGGTTTGTTATTGAATGAGAAATCTTATTCTGAAGGTATTGCTTTAAAGGTTAAATTACATACTTTAAATAATAGTTCTTATTCTAGATTCTTTAATTATCCACAATTTTGTAATACTGCACAATTTATTTCTGATATTATATTAGTTAATGGAAATAAGAGGGCACAAATTATAAATTTTGTTTTGGAAGATGTTGATGATAGATTTGCTAAGGCTATGGTTAAGGTATATTCTAGAATATTATTTAGATTTACTAAATCTATGGTTAATCGTGGTTCAATGCCTATACATATTATGCTTGAAGAGGCACATAGATACGTTCAAAAGGATTTTGATAATCAAATGCTAGGTTATAATATATTTGAAAGAATTGCTAAGGAAGGTAGAAAGTTTGGATTAGTTCTTGATTTAATTACTCAAAGACCTACAGAATTATCTGAAACAGTTATTTCACAATGTAGTAACTTCTTAATATTTAAAATTAACCATCCATCTGACTTGGAATATATTAGAAAGATGGTACCTAATATTAGTGCAGATGTAATAGAGAAACAAAAATCATTACAATCTGGTACGTGCGTTGCTTTTGGTCCAATGATGAAAATTCCGATGATTGTTAAAATGGAATTACCAAATCCTGAACCTCATAGTTCAAATGCACAGATTTATAAAAACTGGATGATTGAGTGGAACAGTAATAATTAATTACTGTTTTTTTATGGCTAAAGTACTAAAATTATTTTTATCAACAGAGTAATTTTTATTTTTATATGTTATCAACATGTGGATTTTGTTTATCAACAGGATATGTTTGCAAAAATTGATTTATCAACAGGTATCTGTGGAAAACTTTTTTTATTAATCCTTATTTTATAAGGTTTTAAGTTAGTTATCCACAGTTTCCACTTTTTAGTAGTTGTGGAAAAAATTATCCACAATATTAGACATTTTTTTTACATTTTCATAAAACCTGTGGAAAAGTCCATTTTTTTGTTATTTTATAAGTGTTTATGTTGTGGAAAATCTGTGGAAAAGTATGTTAATAACTTAGTATTTATCCACAATGGTTGTGTAAAACTTATTATTTTAGAATTTTGAGCAAAAAATTGTAAAAATTTGTTACTTATTAGTAAATTTATATGGACAAAAAAATTATTTGTGTTAAAATAAAACTATGCAGTTAGGAGGAGTATCAATGGATATAGATATGTTATGGAAAAACTTTTTATTAAAAATGAAAGAACAATTATCATCTTTATCATATGAAACTTGGTTTGAACCTACTAAATTGCATAGTTTACATGATGGTGTTGCTACAATTATAGTACCTACTAATCTTCATAAAAAACATCTTGGTGAAAATTACAAAGACGACATGGAGATTATTTTTGATGAACTTACAGATACTCATTTTACTTTTGAATTTAAATTAGAAAGTGAAATGTCAGATATAAAAAAAATAATTGATATAGATAGTTTAACTACTAATAGTGGTGTTCCTAAGCAAAGTGCAAATGATGCTAATTTAAATCCTAATTATACTTTTGATACATTTATTGTTGGAGACTCGAATAGGTTTGCATTTACTGCAGCTAGAGCTGTTGCGGAAAAGCCTGGAAAAGCATATAATCCATTATTCTTGTATAGTAAAAGCGGACTTGGCAAAACACATTTGATGCAATCTATTGGTAATTATATTTTAGAAAATAGTAATAAAAAGGTATTATATGTATCTAGTGATAAGTTTGTTAATGATTATATTAATGCTGTTAGGACTATTGGTAAAAATAGTATTGAAAAAATTGATAGTTTTAAGAATAAATATAGAAATATTGATGTTTTAATTATCGATGATATTCAATTTTTAGGTAGTGCTACTAAAGGACAAGAAGAATTTTTCCATACATTTAATGAATTATATAATTCAAATAAACAAATAATTATTGCATCAGATAGGTCAGTTGATGATTTAAAAATGTTAGAAAATAGATTATTAACTAGATTTAATTGGGGATTAACTGCAAATATTACACCACCGGATTTTGACCTTAGAATGAGTATTATTAGAAAAAAAATTGCTCATCAAGAAAGTGCAGAGGATGTTCCACAGGATGTCATAGAGTATATTGCTAATAATTTTGATTCTGATATTAGACAATTAGAGGGTGCAATAACTAGAGTATTTGCTTATTCCTTAATGATGAATAGAGGAGTTGTAACACTTCCTATTGCAGTAGAGTCTTTAAAGGACCAATTAAGTGATAAAAGTGTTTATAAAAATGATGTACATAGAATTCAAAGAGTAGTTTGTGATTATTTTAAAATTGATATAGATGATTTAAAAGGTAAAAAAAGAAATAAAAATATAAATTATCCTAGACAGATTGCTATATATTTATGTAGAGTAATGACTGATGAATCTTTTCCTAAGTTAGGAACTTACTTTGGTGGTAGAGATCATTCAACGATAATTAATGCTTATCAAAAAATTGAGAATGATTTAAAAACAAATGACCAATTAGAGATAGTTATAAATGAGTTAAAAAATAATTTATAAACAGTAACTGTGGATATATGTTAATAAGTTGTCAAGTTATACACAGTAACTGTGGAAAACTTTTCCTTATAAAACAAGATATTGAATGAGTTATCCACAGTTTCCACAGTGTAATAATAATAATAATATAAGAAAGAAGGAATGTAAAATGAAATTTATTATTAAAAGAGATATTTTATTAGAAAGTTTAAATCATACTTCTAAAGCAATATCTTCTAAAAATTTAATTCCTATTCTATCAGGTATTAAATTTGAATTAAAAGAAGAAGGGTTATATTTATATGCTAGTGATACTGATATTTCTATTAAATCTTTTATTCCTAGTGATAAGATTGAAGAAATAAAGGAATTAGGTAGTGTTGTAATAAGTGGTAAGTATATTGTAGAAATTATTAGAAAATTACCTGATACTGATATTTCTATTGAAGTATTAGATGGTTATAAGATGTTAATTAGTACTAATAATACTGAATTTAATTTAAATGGAATTAATCCTAATGAATTTCCTAATCTTGATATTGAAGAATCTAATGAACCAATTGTTTTAAATACAAGTATGTTTAAGAATATTATTAATCAAACTTTCTTTGCTACTTCTCAAAATGAATCAAGACCTTTACTTACTGGTATTAATTTTAAGATTACTGGTAATAAGTTAGAAGTTATTGCTACTGATTCTTATAGATTAAGTAAAAAAGAGATTGAAATTGATACAAATATAGATAATGAAGTTAATATAGTTATTCCTGGTAAAAATTTATTAGAATTATCTAAAATATTAGCAGATGATGATGATAATATATATATGCATATATTTACTAATAAGGTATTATTTAAATATAAAAATATTATGTTTTTATCAAGATTATTAAGTGGTACTTATCCTGCTACTTCTTCAATTATACCTAATGAATTTGATATTGTTGTGGAATGTAAATATTACGATTTATATAATATGATAGATAGAGCTTCATTGCTTACTTCTGATAGAGAAAAAAATACTATAAAGTTAGAATTATCACATAATGAACTTAAAATTAGTTCTAATTCTCCTGAAATTGGATATGTTGAAGAAAAAATTAATGTTAATTGTGATAGCGAACTTTCAATTTCATTTAGTTCAAAATATATGTCTGAAGCAATTAGAAGTTTTGGACAAGAAACTATTACTTTATGTTTAAATAATGATAGTAGTCCTATTGTTGTTAAATCTAAGGAAGATGAATCATTAGTTCAATTAGTTTTACCAATAAAAACTTATTAGAAATCCGAATTTATTAACAGATTTGTTGATAAATTCTTTTTTTTAGTGTTTTTCTACAAATTTTGACAGTTTTCGACATCTCCTTGTGCTTTAATAATCGCTCGAAAGGGGGGATAGGTATGTTAAATGAATATTTAATTACTAGTTCAACAATTATGGTTAAATCAATTGATAGTAATAGTTCTATGGTTTATGATTTAGCTGGAGAGTATGTAGCTACAATGGACACCAATACTATTATTGAATCTAGTTGTAATTTCTATGGTAGTTCATATGAAGGAAGACTAAAATGGAGCAAAGAAATATTAAAAACTAGAATTAAATTACCTGTTATTATTGAAGAAAGTAAAAATATTATCTTTTTTCCTACAAGATCTATATCAAATAATGATTGTATATGGTTATCATATAATAATATTACTAGGATTGAAAGAAATGGTAATTCTACTAATGTATTTTTTAACGATAACAGAGTTTATTCAATAGATGTTTCCTATGATATTTTAGATAGACAAATATATAATTGTTTAAGATTAGAAAAAGAACTTTTAAGTCGTAGAAATACTGCATAAAATAATAAAAAAATAAGGATTTATTCTTTATTTTTTTTTATAAATATGGTATAATCTATGTATAGGGGTATTATAGAATGAAAATGATGAAAAAAATGGGCATTAAATTAAGTTTAAATGGAAATAAAAAAATTAAAACTGGTTAATTTTCGTAATTATGATAATTTAGAAATTGACTTTAATAAAAAAAACACTATTTTTATAGGAAATAATGCTCAAGGTAAAACTAATATTTTAGAATCTATTTATGTTTTAGGTTTAACAAAATCTTTTTTAAATGTAAATGAAAAGAATTTAATTAAATTTGATAAAGAATTTGCTAAAATTCAAGGTACTATTTTAAATAATAACATAGAAAGTAAATTAGAGATATTAATTAATGAAAAGGGAAAAAAAGTGAAAATAAATAATCATGAAGTAAAAAAACTTAGTAATTATATTTCTAGACTTAATGTTATTATTTTTAGCCCTGATAATATTAGATTATTAAAAGAATCACCTGCTTTTAGGAGAAGGTATTTAAATATTGAAATTAGTCAATTATATGGTGATTATATAAGATTACTTAATGATTTTAATACTATTTTAAAACAAAGAAATGAATATTTAAAAGTAATTTCATTAAAAAATGAATGTGATAATAATTATTTAGATATATTAGATAGTAAATATGCACAGTTATCTGTTGATATATATAATTATAGAAAAAGATTTTTTGATAAAATAAATGAAAATTTATCTATATATTATAAAAATATTACTGGTTATGATGGACTTAATGTTAAGTATATATCTAATATTGATTATAATTTAGATAATAAAATAATGTATGATAATTTTTATAAGAAACTAAAAGATAATTATAATAGAGATTTATATTATAAAATAAGTATGTTAGGTCCTCACAGAGATGATTTTAAAATAGAGTTAGATGGTAAAGATATTTTATTATATGGTTCACAAGGACAAGTTAGATGTTCAATAATTACATTCAAGTTTGCAGAAATACCTATATTTAATTCAATATTGAATATTAGTCCTATATTGTTATTAGATGATATATTTAGTGAATTAGATGTTGAAAAGAAGAAAAAATTAATTAGTTTTTTACCAGATAATATTCAAACAATAATAACTACTACTGATTTAAATATGATAGATACATCATTATTTAAAGATTTAGATGTTTATATAGTTAATAGTGGAAATGTTAAATTACGTGAAGGGAATGATTAAAAATGGAAAATAATGAACATTATGATGCTTCGGATATTCAAGTATTAGAAGGATTAGAAGCTGTAAGAAAAAGACCTGGTATGTATATTGGTACTACTGATGTTAAGGGATTACATCATTTAGTATGGGAAATTGTTGATAATGCAATTGATGAAGCATTAGCAGGTTATTGTAAGAATATTGAAGTTGTCATTAATAAGGATAATTCAGTTACTGTTAAGGATGATGGTAGAGGTATACCTGTTGATATCCATCCCAAAACTCATATTTCTACAGTAGAAACTGTTTATACAGTACTTCATGCTGGTGGTAAATTTGGGGGTGGAGGATATAAAGTAAGTGGTGGATTACATGGTGTTGGTGCCTCTGTAGTTAATGCTTTAAGTAAATGGGTTGAAGTTAAGGTATATAAAAATGGTAAGATATATTTTATTAGATTCGAAAATGGTGGACATACTGTTGAACCACTTAAAGTAATTGGTGACTGTGAAGAAAATAGAACAGGAACTGTTGTTACTTTTAAACCGGATCCTGAAATATTTGATACAGATATATATGATTATGATACTTTAATGGTTAGAATTAGAGAATTAGCATTTTTAAATAAAGGATTATCACTTACTTTAAGAGATGATAGAGATGATGAAGATACTATTGGTGAAACTTTCTTATATGAAGGGGGAATTACAGAGTATGTTAGATTTATTAATAAAGGAAAAACTGTTATTCATGATGATATAATTCATTTAGAAGGCGAAGAAGATGGAGTTTTCTTTGAAGTTGCTATGCAATATAATTCTAGTTATAATGATAATATTTATTCATTTGTTAATAATATTAATACTCATGATGGTGGTACACATGAAGAAGGAGTTCGTAGAGCATTAACTCGTGTAATTAATAATTATGCTAGAAAAAATAATATTTTAAAGGAAAAAGATGAGTCTTTAACTGGAGATGATGTTAAAGAAGGATTAACTATGATTATTTCTTGTAAGCATCCTAATCCTCAATTTGAAGGTCAAACAAAAGGAAGACTTGGTAATTCTGAAGTTAGAAAGTTAGCAGATAGTGTATTTTCTTCTGGATTTGAAAGATTTTTAATGGAAAATCCTGATGATGCAAAGATTATTGTTAATAAAGCAATGCTTGCATGTAGGGCAAGAAATGCAGCAAGAAAAGCAAGGGAAATTACTAGAAAAAGTGATTTAACTACTACTAATTTCTTTGGAAAATTATCTGATTGTAAAAGTAAAGATCCGAAAGTATCTGAAATATTTATAGTCGAAGGAGATAGTGCTGGTGGTTCTGCTAAAAAAGGTAGAGATTCACTAACACAAGCAATACTTCCTTTAAGAGGTAAAATATTAAATGTCGAAAAAGCAAGGTTAGATAGAGCTTTATCGAACGAAGAAATCAGAACTATTATTACTGCTTTTGGTACTGGTATTGGTGAAGAATTTGATTTGTCTAAATTAAGATATGACAAAATTATTATAATGACCGATGCCGATGTTGATGGTTCACATATTAGAGTACTTCTTTTAACGCTATTTTATAGGTTTTTTAGACCGATTGTGGAAGCAGGACATGTATATGCTGCTCAACCACCTTTGTTTAGAATAATGCATGGAAAAACGCGTAAATACGTACTTGAAGAAAAAGATAAGGATGCATATTTAGCAACATTACCTGATAATGTAAGAAGTCGTGCAGAAATAGCTCGTATGAAAGGTCTTGGTGAAATGGATGCCGAAGAACTTAATGAGACTACAATGGATATAAATCATAGAATTTTAAGAAGAATTACTGTTGATGATTGTGTAGCTGCAGACCAAATATTTGAAAAATTAATGGGTGATGATGTAGAACCTAGAAGAGCATTTATTGAGGAAAATGCTAGATTTGTTGAAAATCTTGATATTTAAGGAGGTACAATATGGATAATAATGAAGAGAAAAATAATATAGAAAATACTGAAAATACAAATGAAGAAATAATAAATGACCAAGAAAATGATGAATTTAGTGGTACTTTTCATGAAAGAGATAGTTTATCTGAAAACAATATTGTTGAAGAAGTAAAAAAATCTTTTTTGGATTATTCAATGAGTGTTATTACTTCGCGTGCAATTCCTGATTTAAGAGATGGTTTAAAGCCTGTTCATCGTAGAATTTTATGGAGTATGTATAATTCAGGTTATACTCCTGATAAACCTCATAGAAAATCTGCTAAAACTGTTGGTGAAGTTATGGGTAACTATCACCCTCATGGTGATTCTTCTATTTATGAAGCAATGGTTAGAATGGCACAAGATTTTAACCAAAGATATTTACTTATTGATGGTCACGGTAACTTTGGTAATATTGAAGGTGACGGCGCAGCAGCAATGCGTTATACTGAATCTAGACTTTCAAAATTATCATTGGAATTACTTAGAGATATTAAAAAAGATACTGTTGATATGGGAAAAAACTTTGATGAAACATTAGATGAACCTGTTGTTTTACCTAGTAGATTTCCTAATATATTAGTAAATGGTACTATGGGTATTGCAGTTGGTATGGCAACTAATATACCTCCTCATAATTTAGGAGAAGTTATTGATGGATGTGTTGCTTATATTGATAATCCTGATATTGATACATTAGGGTTAATGCAATATATTAAAGGACCTGACTTTCCTACTGGTGGTATAATTCTTGGTAATTCAGGAATTAAAAAGGCATATGATAGTGGTCGAGGTTCAATTACTATAAGAAGTAGAGCTACTATTGAAGAACATAATAATCATAATTCTATTGTTATTACGGAAGTTCCATATGGTGTTAATACTATGGAATTAAAGAATAAAGTAGCAGAACTTGTCAGAGATAAGATAATTGATGGCATATCTGATTATCATACTGATTTAAAGAATGGTGTTAAAATTACTATTACTTTAAAAAGAGATGCTAATCCTCAAGTTGTACTTAATAATTTATATAAGCATACTAATTTTCAAATTAGTTATGGTATAATATTCTTAATGATTGATAATGGTACTCCTAGAACATTAGGATTAAAGGATATTATATCTAAATATATAGATTATCAAAGGTCAGTAATTGTACGTAGAACAAAATTTGATTTAGATAAAGATGAAAAAAGAGTTCATATTTTAGAAGGTTTAAAGATTGCGCAAGATAATATAGATGAAGTTATTCAAATAATTAAAACTGCTGATAGTGATGTTGATGCAAAACAAAAATTAATGGAAAGATTTAAATTATCTGAGGCTCAATCTGATGCCATTTTAGAGTTGAAATTACGTCGTTTAACAGGATTAGAAAGAGATAAGATAGAAGCAGAACTTGCTGCATTATTGAAAGAAATTGAGGAGTTAAAGACTATTTTAGCAGATGGTCAAAAAGTACTTAATATAATTAAGGAAGAATTACTAGACATTAAGAATAGATTTAGTGATGACCGAAGAACTACAATCGATATGACTGCGGTTGACTATATTGAAGATGAATCTTTAATACCTGTTGATAATATTGTTATTACTTTAACTAATAAAGGTTATATTAAGAGATTACCTGTTGATACATACAAAACACAAAATCGTGGTGGTATGGGTATAAAAGGTATGGCTACAAATGAAGAAGACTTTGTCGAACATTTGATCAATTCTACTACTCATGATTATATCTTAATGTTTACTAATAAAGCTAAGGTTTATAGGGTTAAAGGATATGAAATTCCTGAATTTAGTAGACAATCTAAGGGACTTCCTATTGTTAATTTATTAAGCTTAGAAAAAGATGAAAAAATTACTTCATTGTTGAAAATTTCAAATGAAGATGAATCTAAATACCTTGCTTTTGCTACTAAGAGTGGCTTAATTAAGCGTACTAATATATCTGAATTTGATAATATTAGAACTAATGGTAAGAAGTTTATTACTTTAAAAGATGATGATGAATTAGTATCTGTTAAGAAAACTTCTGGTGATGATGATATATTAATAGCATCTTCTGGTGGAAGAATGGTTAGATTTAATGAGTCATGTATTAGAGTAATGGGTAGAGGTGCATCTGGCGTAAGAGGCATTAATTTAGGTGAAGATGGTCATCTTGTTGGTATGGAAATTGCAGTACCTGGCGTTGATGTACTTGTTGTTACTGAAAAAGGTTATGGTAAGAAAACACCTGTTGATGAATATAGAATTACTAATCGTGGTGGAAAAGGTGTTAAGACTGTTAATACTACTGATAAGAATGGTTCTATTGTGTCATTTAAGACTGTTGATAATGATAAAGATTTAATGATTATTACTGATACTGGTATAGTTATTAGGCTAGCTGTTGATAAAATTTCTACAATGAGTAGAGTTACTCAAGGTGTTAGACTTATCAATTTAAAAGAAAATCAATATGTTAGTTCAATATCTGTTATTGATAAAAATAATGATGAAGAACAGGAAAATAATCAAGTACCTGTTTATGAATTAAATAATAATAATGAAGGTTAACCAAATTTGGTTAACTTTTTCTTTATAAAAAAGTTTTTTGTTTGAAAACTTTGTGTCAATTTTACTTTTTAATTTTGTTTATGTTTGTATTTTCTTTTTTTATTCTTATTTTTAATAATAAATTCCTTTTTTATAGTAGTTTTTTATTATAAAAAAGCAATTTACCTGTTGATAAGTTTATTTAAAATTTATACAATTTACAATGAATTTAATTATTTATGTGTCAATAGTCATTTTATGATAATTATTTTATATTATTTTATTTAATTACAATAATATTTTTATTTATATATTTTCATGTTCCACGTGGAACATGAAAATATAATAATTGTGTAAAATTATGATTTTTTATTTAATTTATAACATTTAATACAATTAAAATTTTATATTTTTCGTCAATACAAGATTTTAAAAATTTCATATAATTTAATATTATTATTTATCAAATATTTTATAATATATTTCATGTTCCACGTGGAACATGAAATAATTAATATTTATAGTTGTTTTTATATATTTTAATTTAAAATATTTTTTTATTATATTATATTGCTAAAAAAGAATTTTTATTAATAATATATCTAATTATAAATATAGTTTATTATTAAATTATTAGTTAATTTATATTATTTTTATTATATTTATTGTATAAAAAAGTATTATGTTATTTTTATATTATATCATGTTCCACGTGAAACATGATATAATCACTTTTTTTATTTATATATATATTTTAATACTTTTTGTTTAATATAATAATATATTTTATATATTGCACTATATAATAAATCTTATGTTCCACGTGGAACATAAGATTGCTTTAATTATATTTATTATTTATAATTTTATATATTTATATGTATGATGTTTTTTTATATGATGTAATTTCATGTTCCACGTGGAACATGAAATGTATTTATTGAGTTTATTTACTTTAAATACTTAATATTATTAATTTAATTAACTAATAAATAAAATATTATAAATTTATATATTTTTTGCTTAAATTTTATGTTCCGCGTGGAACATAAAATTATTATATTAATAACTTTGCTTTTTTAATAATAATTTATTTTATAATAATGTTGTTAATAACAAATTATATATGTGTTTTCAATTATTAATTTGTAACATTTTTGTTAGTATATAATAAAAACATATTAATGTTTTATTTTATGTTTCACGTGGAACATGAAATAACTATATTTTTAGCTTTTATATTTTTAGGTAAATGCATTTATATAATATTCTTGTTATACATTTACTTTTATATAATAGATCTTATGTTCCACGTGAAACATAAGATAATATATTGAAAATTAATTGCGATTAATATTTTAATTTATAATTTAAAATATTAATAATACTTTAATTTTAGTGCTATTGCGCTGTGTAATTATTCATGTTCCACGTGGAACATGAAATGTTATTTATTTATATTTAATTGTTATATTATTTTAGGTACTTATACAATTTTAAAATATTAAAAATATAATTATTGTTTATTAATATATAGAAAAATTCTATGTTCCACGTGGAACATAGAAGAATATAATATTTTTAAAATTAATTGTTTGTTTAAAAATCCACGCAAGTCCACAAAATAACACAAAAATCCACGCAAAATCAATAATTTTAATAATAATTGAGTGTGGATTATTATATATATGTTATCGAACAAATGTTTGTAATGAATTTATTAAAAAAATATACGAAAAAGTATTGAAAAAAACTTAAAAATATTGTAATATATGTATATGCAACATTAATGTTAGAACCAGGTCAGAGATGGAAGTCAGCAGCCTTAATAACCTCTTAGTGTGTGCATTTTTTTTGATTGTAATATATTGAGTAAAAATTGTTTTTGAAAGATATATTTTATATAAAAAAAGAATTTTGTAATGGAAAAGTATAGTGAAAAAGGATTTTGATAGGTTATGAGTGTTGAAAAAGAGTTTATGAATGAGGCAATTAGATTAGCAATTAAGTCGTATGAAGAAGATGAAGTGCCAGTTGGTGCAGTTGTTGTTAAAGATAATAAAATAATAGGCTGTGGATATAATCAAAAGGATAAAACTAAAAATCCGTTAAAACATGCTGAACTTATTGCAATTGAAGATGCTTGTAAGTATATAGGTGATTGGAGATTAAATGATTGTACTTTATATACTACTTTTGAACCTTGTATGATGTGTATGGGAGCAATTATTGAGTCTCGAATTAGCAAGGTTGTTTATGGAGTGAAAAAAGATGAACAAATGTATTATGACTTAAAAGATATAAATATTGTTGTTGGAGTTTTAGAAGAAGAATGTTTACATTTATTACAAAAATTTTTTAAAAATAAAAGAAATAATACTAAAAATATGATATAATGTTGTTGATAGGAGGTTTTATTTATGCACTATTTAGCACTTTATAGAAAATATAGACCTACTAATTTTAATGAGGTTGTTGGTCAGGATAAAGTTATTACTGTTATTAAAAATGAAATAATTAATAATAGAATATCACATGCATATTTGTTTTCTGGCCCAAGAGGCACTGGTAAGACTACTACGGCAAAAATTATTGCAAAATTAGTTAATTGTACTAATCCTGTTAATGGAGAATGTTGTAATAAGTGTGATAATTGTTTAAATTTTAAAAATAGTAGTGATATTGTTGAAATAGATGCTGCATCAAATAATGGTGTTGATGAAATAAGGGAACTTAGGGATAAGGTTAATCTTGTTCCTACTAATAGCAAATATAAAATATATATAATAGATGAAGTACATATGCTTACTACTCAAGCGTTTAATGCTTTACTTAAAACATTAGAAGAACCTCCGGCACATGTTATATTTATTTTAGCTACTACTGAACCTCATAAAATACCTTTAACAGTGGCTTCTAGATGTCAAAAATTTCAGTTTTCTAAGATTAGTAATGATGAAATTGTACATCGATTATCAGATATTATAAAAGAAGAAAATATTAAGTTAGATAATGAAATTTTATTAGAAATTGCTAGATTATCTGATGGTGGACTTAGAGATGCAATTAATATGTTAGATCAATTATTGGCATATAAAAGTGAAAATATTACTTTAATGGATGTATATAATATTAATAGTTGTGTTTCTTATATTGATATATATAATTTTATTAATAATATGATGAATAATAATGCAATTGAAATTGTTAATTTTATTGAAAAAATTGATAGTGAAGGTAAAAATATATCTAAGTTTATTGAAGAATTTATTGTATTTTTAAAAGATATATTGTTATATAAAAGTGCAAATATTAATTCTGAAATAGAAGATAAGAATACTAAAATTAAAGAATTATCTGATGTTCTTAGTGAAAATGCTATATATAATATGATTTATTCTTATAATGATACTTTAAATAATATTAAATTATCTAGTAATTCAATTATTTTATTTATTGTTAGTACTTTTAAGATTATAAATGATAATTTTATTAGTAAGAAAAATACTATTGATAATAATAAAGGAAGTATAAGTACTAAAGATATAGAAAAAGTAGTAGAAAATGTAAAAAAAGAAGAAAAAAAGGTAGAAGTTGAAGATATTAAAAAATTAAAAGAGAAAATTACTTCTAAAATGGATAGTTTAAATGAACTTATAAATACTAGAATTAATAATACTTTTGTTTACGCTAATAAGAAAGATTTACTTGAGATTAAAGATAAATGGAATAGTATTAGTAATTACTTATTAGATGAAAAGTATGGCGTTAATTGTGGAATATTAAAAGAAGTTAATGTTGTTGCAGCAGGTAATAATAATTTGATTTTAGTATCTAATTTTGATTCAGTTGTTGATAAAGTAAATATGAAATTAACTGAATTAGAAAGTACTTTATTATCTATATTTGGTAATCAATACAAAATAATTGCTATATCTAATGATAGATGGAATAGTGAGAAGGAAAAGTATGTTTTAAATATTAAAAAAGGTAATAAGTATGAATTAATTGAAGAAAAAAGTAATAAAAATGATAATACTGAAAAGACACCTGTTGATGAATTGATTGATTTAATTGGTGAAGATTTAGTAGAAATAGATTAATGAAAGGAAATTTGGTGATAAATTATGAATATGCAAGCTTTAATGAGAGAAGCTCAAAAAATGCAAAAGGAGTTATTAAAAACTCAACAAGAATTAGAAAGTAAAACTTATGAAGGAACTAGTTCGTTAGTTAATGTTGTTTTTAATGGTAAAAATGAACTAGTATCTGTTAAAATTAATAGTGACGAGGATATTACAAAGGATGATATAGAATTACTTGAAGATATGATTTTAGTTGCTGTTAATGATGCAATAAAGAAAGCAGAATCAGAAAAAGAGAAAAAATTAAGTAAATATGGTCAAGGTTTAGCTGGGTTGATGTAAGATGTATCCAGAATGTTTAAAAAATTTGATTGAATGTTTAAAAGATTTTCCAGGTGTTGGTGATAAATCAGCAGAAAGAATGGCATTTGCTATAATGAATTTTGATAAAGAGAGAATTACTTTCTTTTCTGATTCGTTAATTGCAGTTAGAGATAATATTCGAAGATGTAGTGTATGTAATAATATTACTGATAAGGAAGTATGTTCTATATGTAGTAATGATGCTAGAAAAAAAGATGTAATTTTTGTTGTTGAAAAGCCTAAGGATGTTATTTTATTTGAAAAAATTAATTATTTTAATGGTGTATATCATGTGTTAGATGGATTGATTTCACCACTTGAAGGAATAAATCCTGAAGATATTAATATTAAAAGATTAATTGAAAGAATTGATGAAGATAATGTTAAGGAAGTAATTTTAGCATTGAAGCCTAGTATTGAGGGTGAAACTACAATGCAATATATTAGGAAATTATTAGAAAATAAGGATGTTAAGGTTACTAAAATAGCTACTGGTATTCCAATTGGTACTGATATGGAATATATTGATTCAATGACTTTGGAACTTTCTTTGGAGGAAAGAAAAGAGTTTTCATAATTAATAGAAACTAATAATAAAATATTAGGGGGATATTATTTATGAATAGAATAAAAAAGGTAATAAAAAAAGTAGTTATGGCTTTTTTTATGATATATGGATTTAATTATTTTATGGTACCACTTAATTTAATTATACCAATGAATTATTTTACTATAATTTCTGTATCTATTTTTGGTATTCCTATGTTAATGGTACTAGTTATTGTTAAACTTATATTCTTTTATTAGGGAGGGATTATTATGCTTGATAAATATAAAGATGAGCAACCTATTTTATATAATTTATTAGAAAATTCTATAAAAAAAGATAAGATATCTCATGCTTATTTATTTGAAACTAATAATAATCCTAATTCTTTGGATATAGTTTATTCTTTTGTTAAAGAGTTAATTTGTCCAAATGATAAAAAATGTGATAATTGTAGTATTTGTAAGAGAATTGATGATGGTAATTATTTAGATGTTAAAGTAATAAATCCAGATGGTTTGCAAATAAAAAAAGAACAATTATTAGATTTACAAGATGAATTTAGTAAAGTTTCTATTGAAAATAATAAAAAAGTGTATATAATAAATGAATGTGAGAAGATGAACCTTCAAGCATCAAATTCTATACTTAAATTTTTGGAAGAACCAATTGATAATATTATTGCCATTCTTGTAACTAATAATATAAATAAGGTACTTAAAACTATTATATCACGATGTCAGGTTATTAGTTTAAATAAAAGTAATAATAAAATATGTGATACTAGTTTCGAAAATATTTCTTATATTCTTACTAATAATAGTAATGATAGAGAAAAGTTTTTGTCATTAGATAGTAATAAGGAATTTATGGAAGATGTACTTAATTTTATTTCTTATTATGAAGATAATGGTGTTGATACTTTAGTTTATGTTAAGAAGTTATGGCATGATAAATTTAAGGATAGACAAAGTAATATTAATGCAATGGATATTATGATTAATTTTTATTATGATGTATTTAAATATAAAATTAGTGGTAATGTTATTGTGTTTGTTGATAAATTAGATTTGATTAAAAAAGTAAGTAGTAATGATATAAATAAAATTATGTATAAAATGGAATTACTTATTGAAATGAAAAAATTAATTGGTAATAATTTAAATACTAATTTATTAATTGATTATATGATTATAAAGTTAGGAGGATAATATGGCAGTAGTAGGAGTTAAGTTTACTGATAATGGTAAAAAATATTTATTTGATGATAATAATTTGAATTTAAAAGAAAATATAACTGTTATTGTTGAAACTGATAAAGGACTTCAATTTGGTAAAGTTGTGTCTGTTGAAGAAAATAGTAATCGTGATGATTTGAAAAAGATAATTAGAAAGAGTAATAAAAGAGATTATTTGCAACATTTAAATAATTTAAAAGATACTAAGTATGCAATTGAAAAATGTCGTGAATTAGCTTTAAAAGAAGGCTTAAAAATGACTATTTTGGATGCAACTTATACTTTTGATCGTAGTCAACTTATTTTTAGATTTATTGCAGATGAGAGAATTGATTTTAGACAACTTGCTAAGGAGTTAGGAGCTACTTTTAAAACTCGTATTGAACTTAGACAAGTTGGTATTAGGGATAAAGCAAAAGAAGTTGGAGGATTTGGTCCTTGTGGTAGAAAGATGTGTTGTTGTTCATTTTTAAATGAATTTGATAGTGTTTCTATTAATATGGCTAAGAATCAAAATTTAGCTTTAAATCCTCAGAAGATTAATGGTACTTGTGGTAGACTTTTATGTTGTTTAAAGTATGAAGATGAAAATTATACTGAATATAAGAAAGGTTTACCTGAACTTGGTAAGAGAATTAAGACTAAGGATGTTGAAGGTAGAGTTGTAGCAGTAGATATTTTTGAAAAGAGTTATAAAGTTTTAACTGATGATAATGGTATTATTGAAATAAAATTAAATAAAGAAGAAGAAAATAATGGAAGTAAAGAATAGATTATTAAATTATAAGGATATGTATATTTATCAAAATGATGAATGGTTTACTTTTTCAATTGATTCGGTTTTATTAGCAAACTTTACTAAAATAAATTTAAGAGATAAAAATATAATAGATTTTTGTACTGGTAATGCTCCAGTTCCTATGTTACTTAGTTATAAAACTAAAAATAAGATAATTGGAGTGGAATTACAAAAAGAGGTATATGATTTGGCAGTTAAGTCTATTAATTGTAATAATTTATCTGATAAGATAGAAATTATTAATTATGATATTAAAAATATAAGTGAAATATATGAGTCTGATAGTTTTGATATTATTACTTGTAATCCACCATATTTTGAAACTAAAAATATTGAATTACAAAATGATAATAAGATTAAAAATATTGCTAGACATGAGGTTGCTATTTCATTAGAAGATATTATTATAAATGCAAGTTATTTACTTAAAAATGGTAAGAAATTTGTTATGGTACATAGGCCTGATAGATTAATAGAAATATTTGATTTATTTAAGAAATATAATTTAGAACCTAAGAGAATAAGATTTTGTTATCCAAAGGTTGGAAAGGATGCAAATACTTTATTAATTGAAGGTGTTAAAAATGGAAATAAAGGTATGGTTATTGAATCTCCTTTATTTGTACATAATATTGATGGTAGTTATACTGATGAAATAAGAAGGTGTTTTGAGGAGTGATAAGGTATGTGGCAAATTAGTTATGATGATAGTCCAACATTATATTTGGTTCCTACGCCAATTGGTAACTTAGATGATATGACATATAGATCTATTAATATATTAAATACTGTAGAAGTTATTTTTTCTGAAGATACTAGGGTTACTTTGCAATTACTTAATCATTTTGATATAAAAAAGAAATTAATTGCATTACATGACCATAATGAAGATATTGAAAAAGAAAAGGTATTAGAATACTTAAAAAATGGTAAATCTGTTGCAATTGTAACTGATAGAGGTACTCCAATTATAAGTGATCCTGGATATAAAACAGTAAAATATGTTACTGATAATGGTTATAATGTAGTGGGATTACCTGGTGCGAATGCTTTTGTTCCTGCATTAATTACTTCGGGTATTGAACCTTCACCATTTATGTTTTATGGTTTTTTGAATAGTAAAGATAGTAAGAGAAAAGCGGAATTAGAAAGTTTAAAATTTTGTAAATACACAATTATTTTTTATGAGGCTCCACATAGAATTAAGAAAACTATGGAAGAAATATTAGAAATATTTGGAGATAGACAAGTTAGTTTATCAAGAGAAATATCTAAGAAATTTGAAAGTATTTATAGAGGAAATATAAGTGATTTACTTCCTACATTAGATAATATTAAAGGAGAATTTGTTATTGTAGTATCTCCATATAAGGAAGATAATAGTAACAATAATAAACTTTCTGTTATAGATAATGTTAAATTATATATTGAAAACGGTATGGAAGTAATGGATGCGATTAAAAGAGTTGCTATGGAAAGAAATATTCCTAAGAATGAAATATATAGAGAATATCATCGGAGGTAAGTTATGAAGTTAGTAGTAGGTTTAGGCAATCCCGGTAAGGAATATGTTAATACTAGACATAATATTGGTTATAGTTTACTTGATTATTTATGTGATAATGAAGAATTTGTTAATGAAAAGTTTAATGCTTTATATAAAGAAATAAATATTGATGGTGAAAAGGTTATGTTAATTAAGCCTTTAACATATATGAATTTATCTGGTGAAGCTGTTAGAAAATATGTTTCTTTTTATAAAATTAATCTTAATAATATTCTTATTATTCAAGATGATTTAGATATGAATTTAGGTAAGATAAAGTTTGTATTTAATAGTTCAAGTGGAGGACATAATGGTATAAAAAATATTGAAAAGAATCTTAATTCTAAGGAGTATTTAAGATTAAAAATTGGTATATCAAATGATAAATTATTAGATACAAAAGATTATGTATTAGGTAATTTTAATAAGGAAGAGTTAGAAATTCTTAATAATTCATATTATAAGTTAAGAGATTTATTAAGTGATTTTGTTAAATTGAATAAAAATGAATTAATGTGTAAATATAATAATAAATAGTACATCTAATGTACTCTTTTAGTGTTTATGGAGGGATATATATGAATATATTTGATAATATGTTTAATATTAGAGATGAATATAATTATAGTGTAAGTGGTTTAACTAAGGAACTTAATGCTTTATATATTTATGATACTTTTATTAAGAAAAATAAGGGTATACTTATTATTGTTAACTCTGTTTATGAAGGAAATGATTTATTAAATAGATTATCTAATTATACTGATAAGGTATTATTTTTTCCTATGGATGATTTTATTACTAGTGAGGCTATTGCTATTAGTCCTGAATTTAAAAGTGAAAGAATTAATACTATTAATAAATTAATATATGATGATAAATATATTGTTATTACTAATTTAATGGGTATACTTAGATATTTACCTAGTAAGGAAGTATGGAAAAAGAAAATTATTTCTTTAAAAAAGGATAATGATATTAATAGGGAAAAATTATTAAATGATTTATATGAATTGGGATATGAAAAAGAAACTATTGTTACGGAAACTGGTAAGTTTGGTATAAGGGGTTATGTTATTGATGTATTTCCTATTGGTATGGATAATCCTGTTAGGATTGAGTTATGGGGAGATACTATTGATTCAATTAAATTATTTGATATTGATACACAACTTACTATTAAGGATGTTGATAGTATTGAAATATATCCATATAGTGAATTTTTAATTGATAATGATAGTAGTGAAGAAGTTATTAGAAAACAAAAGTATTTGAAGTATTATTCTAAGAATATTAGTAATATAAGTGAATATATGGGAGATTTTATTTGTTTTTGGTATGATTATAATCAGATTATGGTTAGTTATAAATTACTTATGGAAACTATAATGGATTATGATAATAATAATAAAAGTAGTATTAATACTGATTATATGTTTGATATTAGAGATATTAAACTTAATAATGAAATATATTTAATGGTATTAGATAATATTTTAAATGATGTTAAAGTTAATGGAAAAGAAGATTATGTTTCATATAATATTGAAAATTTTGAGGGTAATTTAGAATTATTTAAGAAAGAGTTAGGAAAGTATTTAGTAAAGAAAAAGACTGTTATCTTATGTATTGAAAATAAGAGTACTGCAAAAAATATAGTTAATTATTTTGATATTGATAATTTAGTTTTAACTAATATTAATGAGATAATAGATAATAAAATTAATTTAGTTAATTATAGTATTGGTAATGGTTATATTTTTGATAAATATGTTGTAATATCTAATAATGATATATTTAAGACTACTAAAAAGAATAATTATAAGAGTAAATTTAAACTTTCTAGTAGATTATCTAGTGTATCAAATATTAATAAGGGTGACTATATTGTTCATGAAATGCATGGTATAGGTATATATGATGAAATTGTTACTTTAACTAAAAATGGATTAAAGAAAGATTATATTAAACTTATATATGCTGATGGGGATGTTTTATATGTTCCTGTTGAAAAGATAGATAGAATTAGTAAGTTTGTTGGTAAAGAAGCAAGTAATATGAAGTTAAATAAGCTTAATACTGATGAATGGACTAAGAGAAAAAATAAGGTTAGAGATAAACTTAATGATATAGCAGGAGATTTAATTAAGGTAAGTGCAGAGCGTGAAATGATGAAGGGATTTGCTTTTAGCGAGGATGATGAAAATCAAGTTTTATTTGATAGTGAATTTGAATATACTGAAACTGCTGATCAATTAAAAGCAATTAATTCAATTAAGCGTGAAATGGAATTAAGTAAACCAATGGATATGCTTTTATGTGGTGATGTTGGTTATGGTAAAACTGAGGTAGCATTTAGAGCAATGTTTAAGGCTGTTAATGATGGTAAACAGGTTGCATATTTATGTCCTACGACTATTTTATCTAATCAACAATATAAGAGTGCTTTAAATAGGTTTAAAACTTTTCCTGTTAATATTGCTTTATTAAATAGATTTGTTCCTTATGAGAAACAAAAAAAGATAATTGAAGATGTTAATAATGGTAAGATTGATATTTTATTTGGTACTCATAAAATATTAAATGACGCGATTAAATTTAAGAATTTAGGATTACTTGTAATAGATGAGGAACAAAGATTTGGGGTAACTCATAAAGAAAAAATAAAGAAATATAAATCTAATATTGATGTTCTTACATTATCTGCAACACCAATACCTAGAACATTACAAATGAGTATGTCTGGTATTAGGAGTTTAAGTTTAATTGAAACACCTCCAGAAGAAAGATTACCTATTCAAACTTATGTTTTACCAGAAAATGACAATGTTGTTAAGGATGCAATATATAAGGAATTATCTAGAAATGGTCAAGTATTTGTTTTATATAATAGAGTTGAGACAATTGAAAATAAATTAAGAGACATTAATAAACTAGTTCCTGAATCTAGAATTAGAATTGCTCATGGTCAAATGTCTAAGACGGAACTTGAAGATGTTATGCTAGATTTTATTAATCATGAGTTTGATGTTCTTTTATGTACTACGATTATTGAAACTGGTATAGATATTTCTAATGTTAATACTTTGATTATATTTGATGCTGATAGATTTGGATTATCACAATTATACCAAATTAGAGGTAGAATTGGTAGAAGTGATAAGGTTGGATATGCATATTTAATGTATGATAATAGAAAAGAATTAAATGATTTAGCGGTAAAAAGATTATCTACAATTAAGGAATTTACTGAACTTGGTAGTGGATTTAAGATTGCTATGAGAGATTTATCTATTCGTGGTGCAGGTGATATTTTAGGTAGTGAACAATCTGGATATATTGATTCAATTGGTATTGATTTATATTTAAAGATGTTAAAGGAAGCAGTAGATAAATTAAAAGGTACTTATGTTGAAACAAAAGAAAGCGATTCCGTTAAGCCAATTATTGAAGTAGATACTCATATTAGTAATGATTATGTAAGTGAAGATGATCTTAAAATTGAAATACATAAGAAAATTAATGAAATTGATGGAATTGATAAATTACTTAGTGTTAAGGAAGAACTTGAGGATAGATTTGGTAAGATTAGTAAAGAAATGGAACTATATATGTATGAGGAATGGTTAGAGAAATTAGGTAATAAGTTAGAAGTTAAGACTATTAAACAAACTAATACATTTATAGAATTGGAAATATCTAAGGAAATAAGTAATAAAATAGATGGTGAAAAGTTATTTTATACCGCTTATGAAATATCTAAAAACTTTAAATTAAAACAAGTTGATGGTATGATACATATTATTTTAAGTTTGGTTAATTTAGATAAACATAATGTATTTTATTTGATAGATTTATTTAATAGGATAATTAGTGATAATAATTTATAGAAAGATTTATGTCTTTCTTTTTTGTATATAAAAAAATACTTAAATTAAATATTTTTAAGTATTAATTTTTTACTATCAATAATATCTAGTGACTTTTCAATATCATTATTTAATAAGTTATTTGTTGTACTTAATATTTCATCTATACTAGATAATGTATATATAAAACTTTTAATATTTGAATTAATTGTATTGTTATAATTGTTTATATCACCATATACTCCGATAGGATTTCCCATCATTGGAGATAATTCAATAAGTAAGTTTCCTAAATATTTTATTCTTAATGTATCATTTACTGAAGTTATTATATTAGATTTATTTCTTATTACTTTATAATTTGTATATGTTTGATAATATTTACTTAATAAATAATTGTATAGTGTAGAAAAATTGTCATTAGATTCTGGTCTATTATATATTATTCCTCCGATACTATGATAATTAAAATATCCATATATGTTATCTTTTAGACTTTCTAATAAGTTTTTTAATGATAGTATTTCTATTTCTTGAGTAAAGTTAATATCTTTATTATTACCAGGGTATCCAATTGGAGAAGGTATATCTAATCTAATATTATTATAGGTTGCTTGTTTATTATATTCATTTTGTGATACTAATTTATTTACTGTGTTAGAATTTAAGTCTATTCCATTTCCATTACTTGCCCAATCTATTATTGAACCTTTTGGATGATTAGATAATATGTATTGTACTTTGTCTCTTAAAATATTATAGTTACTACTTATACAAGTATAGTCTATATCTTCAAACATTAATTGATGTAACTTAACTTGATTATTTGGATTTAATGCATCATATTTAAAATTCTTATAATACTCATAACAATACTTTGTTATATTTTTACTAGGTAGTTTTCTTTTAATAGCAGAAGTATTTATTAGATATCCTTCGGGGTTTAATATTGGTATAAAGTGAATTTTTAAATTATTAAATTGATAATTATTATTTACTAAGTATTGCATTAATTCAATTACAAAAGAAGTTGTAATTATTTCATTTGAATGCCACGCTGCTGTTACGACAATGTGTTTATTTCCATTACCTAGTGTAAAATATCTTATTGGTAATTTAGCATTTTCTGTATAATTTAATGGTTCATTTTCTTTTACTATTGTGTTATTAAAACTATCTAATATTTTATTTACTTCATTATAATCTAAAATCATTTTAAATCACCAAGTAGTTCTAAGACTGTTTCTTTATCATTAAAATGAGTTTTATTATTTCCTATTATTTGATAGTCTTCATGTCCTTTGCCCAATATTAATAAGATATCATTATTATTTAATAATTTTATTCCTTTTTTTATTGCTTTTTTTCTGTCTAATTCAATTATATAATTATTGTTGCTGTTATTTTTTAATAAATCACTAATTATTTGATTTGGATCTTCATCTCTTGGATTATCATTTGTAAATATTACTTTATTTGATAAAGATAAAACTAATGAACCCATTTCACTTCTTTTTTCTCTATCTGATCCTGTTCCTCCACCACATCCAATTACTGTTATGATATTATTTGGTTTTAATTCTTTTGCAGTTTTTAAAACTGATTTTACACCATCTGGTGTATGAGCATAGTCAATTATTATGGTATTATCTTTATATTTTATATTTTCCATTCTTCCAATTGGTCCATTAACATTAGATAAAACTTCTTTTATTTTTTTGAATGAAAAGCCTATTTTATGTAATATAATTATACTTACTAATGAATTATATATATTATGTTTTCCTAATAATTTTGTTGTAAAATTATATTTTCTATTATTATGTACTAGTGTAAAATATGAGTTATTTGTAGTCATATGATATTCTTTTATATAATAATCTCCTTCATTAAATCCGTATAATATATTATTATTTTCTTTATTTATAAAATAATCTTTATATTTGTCATCATTATTTATTAAGGCATATTTTTTATTTCTTAACATTTTAAATAATATTTGTTTTGCTTTAGCATAATTTTCCATTGTTTTATGATATCCTAGATGTTCATGTGTTAAATTAGTAAATACTGCATAATCAAATTTTAAGTTTGCTAATCTATTTTGTACTAATCCGTGTGAACTTGCTTCAAGGCATACATATTCACAATTGTTGTCTAAAGCTTCGAGTAAAAGGTCATAAATGTCTATTATTTCAGGTGTAGTATTAGATAATTTTTTTATTAATTTATCTATATAAAATCCATTTGTACCAATATAAGCGCATTTTTTTCCTAAACTATTTAACATATTATGTATTAGCATACAAGTAGTAGTTTTACCATTTGTGCCTGTAACTCCGATTAGTTTTAGTTTTTTAATTTTATTATAATAATTATTATATAAATAATTTATTAAGTATTCTTTGGTATCTTTAACTATTAATGTTTCTACTTCGTAACTACCATGTTCTGCGATTATTTTAGTAGCACCATTTTTTATTGCATCATTTATATATTTATGTCCATCATTAAAGGTATTTAAGGCAATAAAGGTATCACCGGGTTTAATTAATTTAGAATTGTATTTTATATTCATAGTTATCCTTCCTTTAAGTTTATATTATACTAGTATTTTATGTAAAAGTAAAATAAATAAGAAATAATAATTTAATAAAGTGTAAAGTAAAAGCCTATATTTTGTTATTTTTATAGGCTTCTTTGCATTTTTCTATTAATTTTATTGCTTCTTCTTTGGAATGATAATTTAATACTTTTACTTCTATATGTTGTAACGATTTATAATTTTCAAAGAAATTTTTTATTTCTTTTAATGTGAATTCTGATAAATCTGATAATTCATTTATACCATCATTTCTTGGATCTACACTTACTACTGATATTATTTTATAATCATCATATCCATTATCTATCATATGCAAGTATCCAATAATTCTAGCAGGTACAATACATCCTGGAAATGTTGGTTCGTTTGATATTACTAATATATCTAATGGGTCACCATCTGGAGATAGTGTTTCATCAATGTAACCATATTCGGCAGGATAATTCATCGCAGAGTATAATACTCTATCTAATTTTATTCTTCCTGTGTTTTTGTCTATTTCGAATTTATTTTTTGTTTTCATAGGTATTTCTATTATTGCATTTTCTATATATTTCATATTATCACCAATTTAAGTATAAAAAAAATTTTTTAATTAGTCAATTATATAGCATAAAATTTACAATTATTTACAAAATAATTATAGAAAAGAGGTTATATATGAAATCAACAGGTGTAGTAAGAAGAATTGATGAATTAGGTAGAATTGTAATACCTAAGGAAATAAGAAAGAATATGAGAATTAAAAGTGGTGATAATTTAGAAATATTTCTTGAAGGAGATAATATTTTACTTAGAAAGTATTCTCCGATTGAGACATTAGAAAATGTTACAGAAAATTATGTAGAAAGTTTTAACCAGGTTTTAAAACATAATATTATTGTTACTGATAGGGATAAGGTTGTTGCTATATCTGGTAATTTAAAGAAAAAATATTTAGGTAAATCTATAAGTGATTTTACTGATAGATCTATTGAAAGAAGAGATAGTTTTGTAGAAAGACAAAAGAAAGCAGTTAGTTTTATTGAGGGAGAAGAAGAAGTATGTTATTATTCTTTTAGTTCAATTGTTAATAATGGTGATGCAATTGGTTCAGTAATTATTCTTTCTACGGAGATTCCTATTACAGATAGTGAAGAAAAAATGGCTGTTATTTTATCTAGAATACTTAGTAAACATTTTATTGATTAAATGTTTATTAAGTATTTTTTTATATGCTTTTTAATTTATAAATATTTAAAATTAATTGTATAAGGAAATTATATGTGATATAATTTTATAGTAGAGGTGTTTATGAAAGAGGAAGTTAATTATAAATTATATATGGTTATTATTACTTTTGTTATATGTTTTATTGCTGGATTTGCTGAGGCAGTTACAATTAGTTCTATAACGTTTTCTGTTGAAAGTTATACTTTGAAAATGTTTTCTATCAAGGGTGTTCCTCTTGTTACAACTGAATTAATTTTTTTGGTTTATTCGGTTATTTCTAAGAAAAAGAGTGCATATATTATTTCTTCATTATTTGTTATACTCGGTTATGGTTATACTTTTATTACTTTTATTAATATATATAGAAGTCAAATTAATGCTATAAAGATAGATGTTCATGTTGGTTTAGTATTATATATTGTATCTGCAGTAATGTTTTTAATTGCTATTATATTACCCTCATCAAAAAAAGAACATAAGGAAGAAATTGTTGATGATGCTCAAAGAGGAAATGCAATATTTACGCAAAAGATACTTGGTTTTAAAGAAATACCTTATAATTCAGTAACTATATTAACAAATAATAAGGATAATAAACAAATTATCTTATCATATGTTTTAAATGACAAAAAGAATGATATTATAGTACCTTATAGTGAAATAAAAGATGTTAATTATACTATATCTACAAGAATAACTGAGGTTGATCCTAAGATAAATGATAGTGTAGCTGCTAATATGATGTTATCAAGTTTTTTATTTGCTGGAAATCCTTTATTAATACTTGGTGCTAATTATTATTTAAATAATAATGATTCTGGTTTGTCAACAAAAGTAACAAGTACATTTGATATAAAAATAGTTATATTACATAATAATGTTTCAAATGATATTATTTTAACTACTGTTGTAAATCCTAAACAATTTATAAATGAATTAATTGGAGATATAAAAAGTTAAAACTTTTATAGTTCTTTTTTGATAGCGTAACTTTTTATCTAATTATTTTAAAAAGTCTAAAAATTGACAAATAATAACAAATGTACTATAATACAAGTTAGTTTTTGGGGGGGATAATATGTATTTTAAGAATAGGGAAGAATTATTATTATTTTTAAAAAAAGAGTATATTATTGAATTAGGTAGAGGTTCACAAGGTAGAACTTATTTAAATAAAAAGAATGGATATGCTTTTAAGATATTAGAACAGTTTTTTGATGATGATGAAGACTTTCATATTGATTATACTAGTGAAGAATTTATAAAACATTCTGGTATTAAGAATGATACTTATATATTTGGTAATGATAATATTTTAGTTAATGATGAAGTTGTAGGATATGTTATGAGATATTTTAATGGTAAGTTACTTACTGATATTAATCCTTTATTAGTTAATTTAGATAATTTTACTAATTCAACTGATAAAGTATATCAAGATAATATTATACTTGCTAATAATGGTATTAAGACATGGGATGTATCTTATAATATAATGTATGGTAGAAATAAAATTGGTATTATTGATACTATGGAGTATTATGATAGTGAAGAGGATAGTAAAACTATTTTAAGAAATAATAATGATAATTTTAATTATGGTTTAATGTTGTTTTTAGTAGATGGATATTTTGATGATTTTATATCTAATTATAAGGAATTAAAAGATATGTATTTATCTAGTGGTATTAATATAAAAGAATTTATTGGTTTATATAGAAAATATTTAAGTGAATATGTTGGTAATGATATTGTTAAATTAAGAGATGCTAATAAGTGTTTAAATAAGAAATTGGTAAATAGACAATATGAAAGAAGTTATAGATAAAACTAGTAAAGATATTGAAAAAAAATTTATATTATGATATAATCTAGGAAACGAAGAAAGATTATGACAAAAAAGAGTAATAATTAGTAATTTATAGAGAGTCTATGGTTGATGTAAATAGATAATGAAAGTTATTATAAATGGTTTTTGGAATTGTTTAATGGATAAGATTAAAACGGTTAGGCTCGTTATAGCTATTAAGATATAAATAAGTTTATATGAAATAAGGTGGTACCACGATATATTCGTCCTTTGGTATTGTCTTATTTTTTTTAGAGGTGATGATTTTTGAGAAAATTTGAAGTTATAAGTATTAATCAATTTAATAAAGATTTTAAGGATACTGATACTAAATATGATGATATAATTATTCCTAAAAGAAGTACTAAATTTAGTGCTGGTTATGATTTTTATATGCCATATGATTTAACTATTAAAAAGAATGAAGTTGTGCTTATTCCAACAGGTATAAAAGCAATGCTTAATTCTGATGAGTTTTTAGGTATATATATTCGTAGTAGTTTAGGATTTAAATATAATTTACGGATGTGTAATCAAGTTGGTATAGTAGATAGTGATTATTATAATAATACTTCGAATGAAGGTCATATATTTGTTAAATTAAAAAATGAGGGAGATAATGACATTATTTTAAAGAAATATGATAGATATGTTCAAGGTATTATTCAAAAATATTATATAGTAGATAATGAAAAGGAAATAGAAGATATTAGGGTTGGTGGAATTGGTAGTAGTGGAAGGAGAGATAAGTAATGGATAAGAAATTTTATATTAGTACTGCGATAGCATATGCATCTTCAAAGCCTCATATTGGAAATACATATGAGATAGTTTTAGCAGATGTTATTGCGAGATACAAGAGATTATGTGGATATGATGTATATTTTCAAACTGGAACAGATGAACATGGTCAAAAGATTGAAACGAAGGCTAAGGAAGCGGGTATAAGTCCACAAGAGTATGTTGATGAAAAAAGTGGTTTAATTAAAGAAATATGGGATGTAATGAATACAAGTTATGATAAATTTGTAAGAACTACTGATAATGAACATAAGAAAAAAGTTCAAGAAATATTTAAAAAATTATATGATCAAGGTGATATTTATTTAGGTAATTATACTGGTCTTTATTGTACTCCATGTGAATCATTTTGGACTGAAAGTCAATTAGTTGATGGTAAATGCCCTGATTGTGGTAGAGAAGTTAGTGTTGAAAGTGAAGAAGCATATTTCTTTAAAATGAGTAAATATTCTAAATGGTTAGAGGATTATATTGAATCACATCCTGATTTTATTGAACCAGAATCAAGAAAAAATGAAATTATAAATAATTTTATTAAACCTGGGTTACAAGATTTATGTGTATCTAGAACTAGTTTTAAATGGGGAATTCCTGTTAGTTTTAATGATAAACATGTTATATATGTATGGATAGATGCTCTATCAAATTATATTACTTTTTTAGGATATAATCCAAATGGTGAATCAAGTGAGGAATTTAAAAAATATTGGCCTTGTGATATTCATTTAATTGGTAAAGATATTTTAAGATTTCATACCATTTATTGGCCTATTATGTTACATGCTTTAGGTATTGAATTACCTAAAAAAATATTTGGTCATCCATGGATGTTATTTGGAAATGATAAAATGAGTAAGAGTAAGGGGAACATTGTATATGCTGATGATTTAGTTAACAAATATGGAGTGGATGCAGTTAGATTTTATATGATACACGAAATGCCTTTTGCACAAGATGGTTGTTATACTGAAGAATTATTAATAGATACAATTAATTCTAATTTAGCTAATGTTTTAGGTAATTTAGTTAATAGGACTATTGGTATGGCTAATAAGTACTTTAATGGTATAATAGTTAATAAAAATTTTAATGAAGATATAGATATAGAATTTAAAGAGTATATATTAGATTTAAAAAATAAAGTTGAAGATAATATAAATAAATATAGGATTGCAGATTCATTAGAAAATATTATTGATGCATATCGTAGATGTAATAAATATATTGATGAAACTATTCCTTGGGTTTTAGCAAAAGATGAAACTAAACAAGATAGATTAAGTACTGTATTATACAATTTAGTCGAAGCAATTAGAATTACTACTGTATTATTACAAGCATATTTACCTGATACTGCGAAGAGTATATTTAATCAAATAAATACTAATTATACTGAATATAATACATTAGATAAATTTGGTTATTATGAAAGTAATACAAAGGTAAATAATCCAGAAGTATTATTCCAAAGAATAGATATTAAATAATATTTATTCTTTTTCTTTACAACTATTTGTAAAATTAAATAAAATATTTATTATTTTATTTACTAATAAAATTATATTTGATATATTTAAAGAGTAGTGTTGCAGTAATATTTCAGTAAATTTAGTGAAGAAAGGATGAAATAAGCAATGCTTAGAAAAATATTTAATTTAAAAATAGCATTAGTTTTATTAATATTAATTTCATATATATTTTATATTTATATATGTAGATTTAATGTTGTAGATTTGTTATTTTTAATATTTATAATACTTGTTAAGTGTAAGATAATTGTTATTAAGGAAGTGTAAGATGTTTATAGATGTACATTGTCATTTAGATAGTAATTATTATAATGATATAGATAAGGTTATTAATAATGCTAAAAAGAATAATGTTAATAAACTTATTTATAATGGATGTAATAAAAAATCTAATAAAGAAGTAATTAAATTAATTAATAAATATGATTCAGTTTATGGTGCAGTTGGTTATCATCCTACTGAACTTGATGATGTTAATGAAAAAGATTATGAATTATTAGAAAGTTTATTAAGTAATAAGAAAATAGTGGCAATTGGAGAAATAGGTTTAGATTATCATTATCCAGATACTAATAAAGAGAAACAAAAATATGCTTTTAGAAGACAATTAGAATTAGCAGAAAAACATAATATTCCTGTTATTGTTCATAGTAGGGACGCAATACAAGACACATTTGATATAATGAGTGAATATAATATTAAAGGAGTAATACATTGTTTTAGTGGTAGTGTAGAAATGGCTAAGGAATTTATTAAAAAAGGATTTTTAATATCTGTTGGAGGTATAATTACTTTTAAAAATGCAAAGAATATAATTGAGGTAATAAAAAATATTGATTTATCATATATTTTACTGGAAACTGATAGTCCTTATTTAACTCCTGAACCATTTAGAAAAGAACAAAATGAACCAATGTATATACCTATAATTGCTAGTAAAATTGCAGATATTTTAAATGTTTCAATTGAGGAGGTTAGTAGTAAGACTACAGATAATGCAAAGAGGTTATTTGACTTTTAATTAAAATCATGATAAAATTATTTTAGTATTAAAATAATGAGGTGAGATAATGAAAAGAATAGTACCTAAAATCTTAATAATTTCATCACAAATATTATTAGGTGCTTTATTTTTAATGGTTTCAATACATAGTAAAAGTGAAGTTAATTTTAAAGTTAATAGTAAGGAAATGGATAAACTATCTTGGGCTGTATATGACTCTGGTGAAGTTTTAGTAAAAGCTGAAGAACAAGTAGTTAAAGAAGAGATTAAGGAAGAAATAAAAGAAGAAGAAATAGTTAAAGAAGAAGTTATCCAAGAAGTTGAAGAAGATAAGTATTTTATGAATAATCAAATAATTAATACTTATACAGGTATTTTAACAGGATATGGTCCAGATTGTTATGGATGTGGTAATAGAGTAACTAATAAAGTATCTACTGCATCAGGATATCATATTGCAAATATAGTTGATGGTAATATTGAACCTGCATTTACTATTACATATACTGATAGTGAATATGGAGAAGTTAGAATACTTGCAGGAGATAGTACTCTACCTTATAAAACTATTGTTAGGGTTACTGTACCTAATGAAGAACCTATTATTGGTATAGTTTTAGATAGAGGAAGTACAGTAGGTTTTGAAAATTGCCGTAGTAAAAATGGTTGTTTAACTACTTTTGATTTATTATATGAAACTGAGGGTAGTGCAAGAGGTAAATTATACAATGTTGTATTTGATATATTAAGAATAGGTGGATAACCTATTTTTTTAATATACAAAAAATATTTTTAAAGACTTAACTAAGGCTTTAAAAATCTAGTTAAAGACCATAGGCTTTAACTAACAGTGAAAGACTAAAAGGCTTGAACTGGAATAAATAAATAAATAATTGTTGACAAATATAATTATTTATCATTTAATATTATATATAGGAAGTGAATTTATGCTTAATAATTTTAATTTTAAAAAGTCATTAGGACAAAATTTTATTAATGATGAAAATATAATAAATAAGATGGTAAATAGTATTGATATTGATAAAGATACATTAGTTATAGAAATTGGACCAGGTGCAGGTATTTTATCTAAAAGTATTATACCTAAATCAAAGTATTCTATTTTATATGAAATTGATACAAGACTTGAAGATATTTTAGATGATACTTTAAAAGATTATAATAATTACAAAATAATATTTAATGATTTTTTAAAGGAAGATATAAAAAGTGAAATAGTTAAATATTCTTATGATAAATTATATGTTGTTGCTAATTTACCTTATTATATAACTACTCCGATTATATATAAATTAACTAGTGAAATTGAACCTGATAAAATACTTATTATGATACAAAAAGAAGTCGCAGATAGATTATGTGCTAGTGTTAATGGTAAGGATTATGGTTATATTACTGCATATTTAAATTATTTTTATAATATTAAGAAGGTATTTGATGTATCTAGAAATAATTTTACTCCTAAACCTAATGTTGATAGTAGTGTTATTATTTTAAGTAAAAGAGAAAGTAATATTAAGGTTAAGGATGTTAAGTATTTAGATGAATTTCTTAAAAATTGTTTTAAATTTAAAAGAAAGAATCTTAGAAATAATTTAAAAAGTTATGACTTAAATAAAATTAATGATATATTAAATAAATATGGATATGATTTAAGTTCTAGAGCTGAAAATATCAGTATAGATATATTTGTAGAAATTGTGAATGAACTATTAGGTTAGTTCTTTTTTTTTTATAGGCTCATATACTTAAGTGGGTGATGATATGTTTAGGGTTGGAGATTATGTAACAAGAAAGTCTTATAATAATGATATTGTATTTAAAATTATTGCTATTGAGGATGATAATTATTTTTTAAAGGGATATAGTGTTAGGTTATATGCTGATTCAGTTAAAGATGATTTAGTTTTAGTAGATACTGTTAATAAGAATGATTTTGATCCTGATATTTTAGAATATAGATCATTGGATAGAAATGAATATTTTTATTTACCAGGAATTGTTTTACATATTGATGGAGACAAGGATTATTTAGATAAATGTATGGAATTTTATAAAAAAAATAAGATTAAGGCTTATGGATTTTATTTTGATGAGGAAGACTTTAGTACTAATGTAAAAGAATTATTAAATAAGTATAATCCTGATATTTTAGTACTTACTGGTCATGATGCTTATTATAGAAAGAAAAGAAATAATAAGCAATATAAGAATACTTCTAATTTTGTAAGTGCAGTTAAAGAAGCAAGGGAGTATGAGAAATCTCATGAAAAATTAATTATAATTTCTGGCGCTTGTCAATCTAATTATGAGGAATTAATTATGGCTGGTTCTAATTTTGCTTCTAGTCCTAAAAAGGTAAATATTCATGCATTAGATCCTGCGATAGTGGCTACAATGGTTGCTTTTTCTGATAAAAATAATAATATTGATTTAATAAAAATACTTAATAGTACTAAGTATAAAAGTGATGGTATTGGTGGTATTATTACTAAGGGTACAATGTATATAGGTTATCCTAGATAAGGGGGAATAATGACTATAAAAAAAATAAAAGATAATATTTTAAAGAATATAAATAAGGATGTAAGAGTAGTTTACAATGGTTCAAGAAATAGAAGGGAAGTTTATTCTGGTACAATTAGGGAAGTTTATAACTATATATTTATTGTTAAATTGGATACTGATGAAGTAAAGAGTTTTAGCTATTCGGATGTTCTTACTGGAGCAGTTGAAATTTTTTTTGACAAAATATAGTAAAATGCTTGACTTTTACCTAGAAATTAATATACAATGATATTAGAAATATAGTTTCTAGAAGGAGAGTTGAGACACATGAAGATAACTTCAGTAAATGTTCACAAAATTGAAAAAGAAAATTCAAGAATGAAAGGAATTGCTTCAGTAACTCTAGATGATTGTTTCGTTGTAAGAGGAATTAGAATTATTGAAGGTGATGCAGGATTATTTATTGCTATGCCAAGTAGAGAAAAGTTTACTGCTGAAGGCACAGTACATGAAGATGTTGCACACCCTATAAATAAAGAAACTCGTCAAATGTTTACAGATGAAATTTTGAAAGCATATGAAAAAGCAGAATAATGCTTTTTTTCTTTTCATATAAATTTATTTTGTTCATATAATTTGTTAGGGAGGAAAATATATGGACAGGGCAAAAGAATTAGAAAATAGTTTTAATCATGGTATTACTATATCTGAAAGAAAAAATATTTTAGTAACGGGTGTAAAAAAGATAGAAAGTTTTGATAGTGAAGAATTTTTTATGGAAACTACTTTGGGATATTTAGTTATTAAGGGTAGTGAACTTGAGATTATTAAGTTAGATACTTATCAGGGTAATGTTTCTATAAAGGGTAAGGTTGATGGTATGTCTTATATTGAGAATGGTTCTAAAAAGGAAAAAGAGGAAACATTTTTAAATAAATTATTTAAATGATATTAAAATTACAAATATATTCATTAATATTTTCTTTTGTGTTTGGTATTGTTTTCTTTTTGGTATTAGAACTATTTAGAGATTTTATATATAATAAGAAAATAATATTTAGAATTATTAATTCTATTATTATTTCTTTGGCTAATGCTCTTATATATTTTGGTATATTAAGGAAGATTAATTATGGTATAATTCATTATTATTTTTTTCTTATGATTTTACTTGGATACTGTATATCTAAATATATTTATGTAAAAATATTTGTAAAAAGAAAATGATTGTGCTATAATTATTGTGAATAGAAGGTGATGATTTGGCTAAGAATGTTGGTAATAAAAATACTAAGAAGAAGAAAATAGGGTTAAAAGTTAAAAGCAGATTATTTTTAGCATTTATCTTTTTTGGTTCAATTATTTCAATATTAAGTTATAAATTTTTTTATAATGTTAAGTCTATTAATGAAATGAAAGAAAAGAAGAAATTTCTTGAAGAACAATTGGTTAAATTAAATGATGAAGAGAAAGCATTGGAATCTGATATTCAAAAATTAGAAGATCCTACTTATGTGGCTAGATATGCTAGAGAAAAGTATTTATATTCAAAAGATGGTGAACTTATTATAAGGATGCCTGATGATGAAGAGGATAAATAAAAAAACAGAATTTAATCTGTTTTTATTTTTCTTCTTCTTTTTTCTTAGATTTCTTATTATCTTTTGGTGTTTCTTCAGTGTCTTCTTCAGTATCTGTTACTTTTTCTGGTAGATGTTTATGTTCTACTAGATAATCAATTTGTTCTTTAGTAATTGTTTCTTCTTCGAGTAATGTTTCAGCGATAAGTTTAAGTAAGTCTTTATTCTCACTAATGATTTTCTTTGTTTTATCATAACATGAATTAATTATACTTCTCATTTCTTCATCTATTTCATGTGCTACTGTATCAGAAACATTTCTATTTTTGTTATAATCTCTACCTAAGAAAGTATTTTCAGATGGTTCTTCAAGCATCATTGGTCCTAGGTTACTCATACCATACTCAGTTACCATACTTCTTGCAATTTTAGTCGCTTTCTTAAAGTCATCTTGTGCACCAGTTGTTACTTCTTTGAATGTTATTTCTTCTGCTACACGACCTCCAAGTAATCCACAAATTGCTTCTAATAATTCATTTTTAGTATAATTAAATGTATCTTCTTTTGGCGTCATCATTGTATATCCACCAGCGTGTCCTCTTGGAATTATTGTTATTTTTTGTACATCATTTGCACCATCTAGTTTTAATCCCATAACTGCGTGTCCTGCTTCATGGAATGCTACTAATCTCTTTTCTTTATCTGTGTATTTTCTTGTTACTTTTGCAGGTCCCATTAATACTCTATCTGTTGCTTCATCTATTTCTTCCATTGTAATTTTCTTTTTATTTCTTCTTACTGTAAGAAGTGCTGCTTCATTAAGTAAGTTTTCTAAGTCTGCTCCTGAAAATCCTGGTGTTCTTTTAGCAAGATATTCTAAAGTTACAGATTTATCTAATGTTTTGTTTCTTGCGTGTACTTTTAATATTTCTATTCTTGCATTTTTATCAGGAAGTGCTACGGTTACTTGTCTATCAAATCTTCCTGGTCTTAATAATGCTGGGTCTAATACATCTGGTCTATTTGTTGCAGCGATTATGATAATTCCTTCGTTTGCACCAAATCCATCCATTTCTGTAAGTAATTGGTTTAATGTTTGTTCTCTTTCATCATGTCCTCCACCTAAACCAGTTCCTCTTTGTCTACCAACAGCATCTATTTCATCAATAAATATTAGACATGGAGCATTCATTTTTGCTTGTTTGAACATATCTCTTACACGAGATGCTCCAATACCTACGAATAGTTCTACAAAGTCTGAACCACTTATGTAATAGAATGGTACATTTGCTTCACCAGCAACAGCTCTTGCTAATAATGTTTTACCTGTTCCTGGAGGACCTACTAATAAAACTCCTTTTGGTATTCTTGCTCCCATTGTTTGGAATTTCTTTGGATTTTTTAAGAAATCAATTATTTCTTGTACTTCTTCTTTTTCTTCAGTTAATCCTGCGACATCTTTGAAAGTAGTTTTCTTATCATTTTCCATTAATTTAGCTCTACTTTTACCAAAGTCCATTGATTTATTATTTCCACCAATTTGTCTAGTAAATATCCAGAATGTTGCTCCTACTAATAATAAAATTGGTAATACTTCAATTATTATTGTTAACCAAGAAGATGCTTCTGGGTCAGTCTCAGTAGTTAATTTAAACTGATATTTTTCTTCACTTTCTATTATTCTAGATACAAACTCATCTGAATGTGGTAGATAAATTATAAATGTTTCATTATCTTTATAATCTTTTAATCTTCCTGTTATTTCATATGTATTTGTTCTGGTTTTAGGAATAATATTTAATTCCTCGATTTTTCCATTTGTCATACTATTCATGAATTCATCATAAGTTAGTTCATTTATTTTACTATTAAATCCACTAAAAATAAATATACCTACTAGAATGAATATTAATAAGAAGACATATGGATATAAGTTATTCTTCATTTTCTTATTCATTATTTTCCTCCTTGTTTGTAATGTACTTTAATATTATATCATACTTTTCATTTATTTTCTTATTAAATTTAGACTTTTTTAAATTTGGCAACCATAATATGTTATTTTTGCTATCTACAAGTACTGGATAGTTATTTCTTTGTCTAATTGGTATTTTACATTCGATAAATATTTCTTTTATTTTTTTCTTTTTGTTTAATCCTAATAATTCTATATAATCTCCATCTTTTTTATTTCTAATGTAAAGAGGTAATCTTATTTCATTAGAATTTAATCTGCATATATCATTACCATTTAATGAAGTATTTTCTATTTGTTCTATAGTAAAGTTATTTATAGATGCTTTTTTATCAAATTTAATGTTATAGTTTTCTATATTATATTTATTACTAAATATTAGAATATTATATTCTTTTGTTACATATATATTATTAGGCATATTAATTGTTATATTAGGTTTAGGGTTATTAATTAAATTTAATATATTTTTAATATGTATATCTTTTACTATGTTTTCTTTATTGTTATAGATATTATTTAAGATATGATATAAGATATTTTTCTTTATAAATGGATGCATGATATTAAATTTATCTAGGTATAAAGTATTATTTATATATATATCTTTTATTATGTTATCTATTTCATAATTGATATAATCATTATATTCATTTAATGTATTTGAATACTTAATAAATTTTTTATGAATATTTATATCTTCTTTTTTTAGTAAAGGTATAATATTATGTCTTATTCTATTTCTAGTATAAGTTATATCATTATTTGTATAATCATCATAGTAAGTTATATTATATTTTTTTATGTATTCTAGTATATCTTGTTTAGTATAATCTAAGAATGGTCTTACTATATAGTAATTATCTTGATATGATATTTTTTTAATACCAGCATAACCATTGATATTAGAACCTCTGATTATTTTCATAATTATTGTTTCCATTAAATCATCTGCATGATGTGCTAGAAATAAATACGAAGAATTATATTTAGTTAATATTTCTTTATAGAATTTATATCTTTTCTTTCTTGCTTCATTTTCAAAGTTATTTTCTTTATATTCAGTTATTTTCATACATTCAAATGTAATATTATTATCTTTACAATAATTAGATAGAAAAAGTTCCTCGGTATTACTTTGTTTTCTTACATTATGATTAATATGCGCTACTATTATTTTATCTTTGTAATTATTTATTAGATAGTGTAATAAAGCCATTGAGTCAGATCCAGTTGAGACTCCTACTACTATTGGTCCAGATATATTTAGTTTATTAAAGTTAATATTAATCGTAATATCACCTCTTTTCTTATTTGTATTATATTATAACAAAATAAATAGAAATATAAAAGTTTTTTTTGACAAAAAATAATAAATGTTGTATAATCAAGTTCCAAGTGAAAAATTAAGAAAGGATTTGACTTGATATGAAAAAAAATAATGATAATGAAGTGACTGTTTTTTCGTTGTTATCGGGTATATTACTATTTAAAAGAGAAGTAAATAATAATGAAATATTAAGTATTATGTATCGTTATGAAAATATGTTTAATATCGATATTATTGATGATGAATTACCAGATGATATGTATTTTTTTATTGATATAAATGATAAAAGTATTAGTATTAATTCTTTTTTAGATTATAGTTCTATTGTTACTAGTGGAGATAAAAAAATTAGTTTAGGTAATTATTTGAAAAAGAATACTAGTAGTGATATTATTTATTATTTAGAAAACTATGTATATGGTTGTAAACCTATTGGATTAAAAAATAGTTTATATATTTTTAATAGTAATAATAAAAGGAAAGTAAAAGAAAAGAAATTATTAAAAAGTGTTTAAGTTTTGACTATTTATGTATTTTGTAAATAGTTTTTTTAATATTTATCTTTTTTTATTAATTAAAGTCTTTATTTTTGTTTAAAAATTTGTTAAAATAGTTATTAGGAGTAGAAGGTGAATTACATGGGAAAAATTATTGCAATAGTAAATCAAAAAGGTGGTGTTGGTAAAACTACCACTAGTATTAATTTGTCTGCTTCTTTAGGAGTCCTTAAAAAAAAGGTTTTACTTGTCGATTTAGATCCTCAAGGTAATGCTACAACTGGTGTTGGTATTGACAAGGGAGATATAAATAGTAGTGTTTATGAAGTGTTAGTTAAAAAGAATACAATAGAAAATTCAATTATTAAAACAAAAAGTAAGAATTTATATTTATTGCCTGCATATTTAAATTTAGCAGGAGTAGGTATGGAATTAATTGAATTAGAAAAGAGATATAGGGAAGAAGGAAAACCTTTTAATAGGGTTATGAGGTTAAAAGAAGAATTATATAAAGTAAAAGATAAATATGATTATATAATTATAGATTGTCCACCTTCATTAGAAATTTTAACTACAAATGCACTTGCTGCAGCTGACTCAGTATTAATTCCTGTTCAATGTGAATATTTTGCACTAGAAGGAATTATGCAACTTATAAATACAATTATGCTTGCTCAAAAGAAAGTAAATCCTAATTTGGATATTGAAGGAGTACTTTTAACTATGCTTACTTCTAATACTAATTTGGGATTAGAAGTTGTTGAATCTATTAAGGGATTTTTTAAAGAAAGAGTATATGATACAATTATACCAAGACTAATTAGACTAGCAGAAGCCCCATCACATGGTAAACCAATTATTGAATATGAACCTAGAAGTAGAGGTACATTAGCATATCTAAACTTAGCAAAGGAGGTTATAGAAAAGAATGGAACAAAAGAAGAAAGCGTTGGGTAGAGGATTAGAGCAATTATTTAGTAGTGAGGTATTAGATTTTGATCAGTTTGAATCTAATATAATGGAAGAAACTGATGTAACTGATATTAAAGAATTACCAGTTGAAGAGATTAGACCTAATCCATATCAACCAAGAAAAAGTTTTGATGAAGAGGCATTAAAAGAGTTAGCAGATTCAATTAAAAATTATGGCGTATTTCAACCAATAATAGTTAAGAAAAGTATTAGGGGTTACGATTTAATTGCTGGTGAAAGAAGACTTAGAGCTTCTAAATTAGCAGGTTTAACTACAATACCAGCGATTATTAAAGATATGTCTGATGATCAAATGAGAGAAATTGCTTTGTTGGAAAACCTTCAAAGGGAGAATTTAACTCCAATTGAACTTGCTTGGGCATACAAGGGCATTATTGATAATTTACATATTAGGCAAGAGGATTTAGCAGATAAGATAGGTAAAAGTAGAAGTCATGTTACTAATACTTTAGGATTACTTAGATTACCTGATGAGATTCAAAATCAAATATTAGATAATAAAATTTCTATGGGACATGCAAAGATATTATCTAAAATTGATGATGATTATAAGGTAAAGGAATATGCCGATAAAATTGTTAATAATAATATTAGTGTTAGAGAACTTGAAGATTTAACTCATGAAGAAGATATTAAGAAGAAAGTTCCTATAACTAGAAAAGTAAAAACTAATGATTATGATTATATTCAAAATGAATTAAGAGATTTTTTTGATACTAAAGTTACTATTAAAGATAAAAAAATAGAAATACATTTTGAAAATAATAATGATTTAGATAGAATACTAGAAATAATGAATGTAAGAATAGGCAAATAAGCCTATTTTTTGTTAACTTTTGGGCCACTTAAGGTATGAGAAGTATGAAAGGGTTGAAATAAAGATAAAATATATTATTTAGTGATAGAATTGAATTGTACGACAAATAAAGGAGAGAACTTAAATGTCGAACTTTGTTGCTTTAATTTTATTGCCATGGATTAAAATTTGAAGTACAATTAAGATGTAGGGAATTACTAGGAATGTGAGGTGTAAGTACATGAGTGGACAAGTAAAATGGTTCAATAATGAAAAAGGATATGGTTTCATCGATTATATTACAGGTGAAGATATATTTGTTCATTATTCTGCAATTAAACAAGATGGTTATAAGACATTGTCTGAGGGTCAAAGAGTAGAATTCGATTTAATTGAAACTCCAAAAGGACTTCAAGCAATTAATGTTGTTGCTATGTCTGATGAAAAGGTAAGGTAGTATTAAAATAACAGGTAAATGATTACTTGTTATTTTTTATAATATTTAATAGTTTGTTTAATGTGTCTATGTCATAGAATCCTTCATGATATTTATCGCATTTACTGTTTATGTCATAATTTATAATTTCAATAAAAACAAAGGTATTATTAGAATTAATTTTATATCTTAGTTCTGTATTATTTATTTTAATTATTGTATCTTCAATTTTATTTTTGTGAATATAAAATCTAAATTCTTTTTCTTTTTCTATATCTATATTTATTCTTTTATTTGATAGAAATGCTTTAATGTTATCGAATGAACTTATTTTTAAATTATTATTTTCTAATTCTTCTTTTGCTAATCTAATAAATAATACTTTACTTAATCCTTTTTCTTTTAATAAATTATTTAGGGTTTCATATTCTTCTTTGGACAAATCAGTATTAAATTGTTTTTTTTCTAGTTTTTTTCTTAATTCCATGTCATATTCTGCTTTTTCTGTTACTATTTTTTTAGTGGTATCTTTCATATTTTCTCCTTTCATTGTAATTATATCATACTACCTAGGTAGTTGTCAAGAAATTTTTTCTTGAATTATATTATATTTTAATGTAGAATATATTTAGAGGTGTACTATGAGTAAATTAAATAAAATACTAAATGATAAATCTAATAAAATGAAAAAAACAGATTGGATTATTGCTATTATATTATGTCTAATATTTGGAATATTTGCTTTTTATAAGTTAGGCAGTAATATAAATCCTGAAACTTATGCTTATTTTAATAATAATGATACAGTTAATTTTGAACTTAATAAAGTTACATATGTTTCTAAAATGAGATATTTTATGGGGTCAGATATTGGAGATTATAGTATTTATTATTCTATTGATGGAGATGATTACTTTTATTTAACAGGAATAAAAAGAGAGTATGAATTTAAATGGTATGATATTTATATTGGTAGTGATGTAAAATATTTAAAAATAGTATCTGATAGTGATAATTGTTATTTGGGAGAAATAATGTTATATGATAAAGATAATAATAAAATAAATATTAGTTCAAATGATAATGGTAAAAAATTAATTGATGAGTCATATACTATTCCTGATGAAATTAGTTATTTTAATTCAACTTATTTTGATGAAATATATTTTGCTAGAGCAGCATATGACTATGTTGTGGGATTACCTGCTTCAGAATGGACTCATCCACCATTTGCTAAATTAATTCAAGCAATACCTATATATCTTTTAGGTATGAATCCATTTTCATATAGATTAATCGGAGTTATATGTGGGATGTTATTAGTTTTGGTGATGTATTACTTTGCTAAATTAATGTTTAAAAATAGAATATATGCAGTATTTGCAGGATTGCTTATTGTTTTTGATAATTTTCACTTAGTACAATCTAGAATTGGTACTTCTGATAGTGAACTTATATTATTTATGGTTTTATCTAGTTTATTTATGTATAAATATTTATTATTAAATAAAAAAGATGATTTTCATTTAAAAGTATTTTATTTATCTTTATCAGGTTTATTCTTTGGATTATCTATTTGTGTTAAATGGACTGGCTTTTATTTAGGTTTAGGTATATGTATTTTGTTTTTTATTAAGCTAATTAAGGAAATTATTAGTGATAAAAAGATAAGTAAAGATAATATTAAAATTATTTTGTCTTGTATATTATTTTATATTTTAATTCCTTGTTCTATATATATTTTATGTTATTTTATGTTTCCTAATTTGGAACTTAGAACAATTAATAATATGAGTGATTTGTTTGCACAATTAAAAGATATGTATCAATTTCATTCAACATTAGATGCTTCTCATCCTTTTTCTTCGAAATGGTATACTTGGCCTATAATGTATAAGCCTTTATGGTATGATGTAAATATTTTTGAAAATGGATTAAAATCTACAATTGTAGCAATAGGAAATCCTAGTATATGGTGGTTTGGTATTGCAGGATTTATATATGTTGTAATAGATTATATTAAGAATAAAAAATATAATAATTTATTTCTTATAATAATGATTTTATGTTTATTTTTACCTTATGCTTTTATAGGTAGAGTAATGTTTATATATCATTATTATCCTGTTATTCCATTTTTAATATTAGGTATTACTATGTTTATTAAATATATTAATGAAAAAGTCGGTAGAACTTGGATAATGTATGCATATTTAGGAGTAGTAATAGTTTTATTCTTTATGTTTTATCCTGTAACTACAGGTATTCCTGTATCTAATGAATATATTGAAAGTTTAAAATGGTTTTCTAGTTGGATATTTTAATATAATTTTAATATAATTAAATATGAATAGTGATATAAATAAAGAAATAGAAAGATTAAATTTTGAGGACTTTTTACTTATAGTATTAATAATATTATGTATATTAAATATAAATGGTGATAAATTAGAAAAAGAATATTTAATATATAAAGATATTAAGTATAGAGATAATGCTAATAAGATATTTAAGTTAACAATAATTATTTCTTTGTTTATATATTTGTATTATTTTAATAGAAATTATAATCAATATAAGATGGTACAAGAAGATAGAAAAAATTTATATCAAATTAAAGTTATTGCTAGTATATTCTTTATTGTAGGTACATTATGTTTAATATATTTTCAAAATAATGAAAGTTCTTTTATTGGAACACCAGCATTGTAAAAATAATTAATAAGTGATAAAATAATAGTTGGATGGTGAATAAAATGTATAAGAATGAAGATAAAATAAGAAGATATTTAAATAAATTAACTAAAGAAGATATTGAGAATTCTGTTTATTTAAAAGAAGTTGACTTTAACACTTCATCATTAGATGATATTATGTTTTATTTAAATAAGTTATATGAAGAAGTAAAACTATTAAAAAAAGATACTGATGTAAGTAAAAAAGAGTTTGCTTTAGATAAGGCTTTAAGTAGTGCAGATGTTTATAGTGCTTTTGTTAGTTATAGAGTAAAAAATAAATAAGTCATAATTTTATGACTTTTTAATCTTTATTTAATATTTGTTTTATATAGTGTAGGTGGTGAGGTTATTAATATATTAATAATTGAAGATGAATTTGCTTTAGCAGATGTAATTAGAGAAAGTTTACTTGAAGAAAATTATAATGTAGATATTTCTACAGATGGATTAAAGGTATATAATATGTTATGTAATAAATTATATGATTTAATTATATTAGATGTTATGTTACATAATATGGATGGATTTGAGATATTAAAAAGAATTAGAAATGAAAATATAAATAGTAAAGTTATAATGTTAACTGCAAAAAGTATTGAATTAGTACTAGATAATAAATTAACTGGTGATAGTTATGCAACTAGTTTAGTTAATAGTATTAGTAATATTAATTTTAATGGATATAAATTATATGTAAATGGTATTGCTATTAATTAAATAGAAAAATATTAGGATAATTTCTTAATATTTTTTCTTTTTTGGAACTTTTTTTATTTATTTTATGATATTATTAGTGTGGTGAATGAAATGACTAGTCAAGATATTATATTTAAGTTTAATAAGTTATATAATGATACATATGATGATATTTCTAAGTATGTTGTTTGTAAATGTTTAAATATTAATGATGTTTCAGATATTATACAAAACATATATACTGATGTATATAGGGCATTATTAAATAAAAAAGATGTTAATAATTTATATATAATGGGTATATGTAAGAATAAAATTAATGGTTATTATAGATTTAATTATAAGGATAAAATAATATCTTTATTTACTACAAAAGATGATATAACTTTAATTGATAATATACCTATTAATTATAATTTAGAAGAAACTATTTCTATTAAATATGATATAGAAATGGTATGGAAATATTTAAGAAAAAAGAATGTTATTATTTCTAAGATATTTTATTTATATTATAAAATGGGACTTACTATTAAAGAAATATCTAAGGAACTTGATATTAGTGAATCTAATGTTAAACATTATTTATATAGAACTTTAAATGAATTAAATACTTATTTTAAGAAGGGGGATAAGTAAATGAAAAATATGAAGGAAATATTTGATTATAAGATAAATAAAAATAAAATACATGATAGTATTTTAACTGGTGATAATGTGAAAGTAAAAACATATAAATACTTAGTATCTGGTTTTACTATTTTAATTATATGTGGTGTATTATTTATTCTTAATAATAGAAAAGAAGATATTTTAATTGATAATAGTTTTAATGATAATAAAACTGATGATGAAATAATATTTAATGATTTGAATATTGGTAATGAAAGTAAATCTAGTGCAGATATAGATGGTCATACAGTAGATATAACTATGGATGAATTATATAGTGAGTATTCTTTTGTTAAGGAATTTAATATACCTAGTGATTTTACAAGTAATCGTGTATTTAAGTATTATTCAAAAGATTATACTAAGGGTATGAATAGTGAATATAATATATTCGAAGGTTATGAAATTATATATTATACACAAAATAATAGAAATATAGATATATTTATGTTAAAAAATAATAAAGTTAGAGCAAGATGTTACAGTTTAAATTTAGAAGATATGAATGTATCTAAAATTAATAATACTATTGTTAAAATTATGGTTAATGGTAATAATTATATTGCAATATTTAGTTATAATAATATTAATTATGATATAGAAACTAATGGTATAAGTAAGGAAGAATTTATTAATATATTGAATTCTATTATAAAATAAAAATACTAAGAAATTATCTTAATATTTTTATTATTATATTTTATATTCTCCATTTAGGAGTACCACACCAAGTATTTTTGTAGTATCTTCTTACGATAGAGTTTGTTACTGTGACATAGTTACTTTTTAATTTTATTCCACCATTGCATTTTAATTATGAATTACTTTTTAATATAAAATATTTATTAGCTCTTTTTCTTAATGAGAAATTTAATTGTATAGTTTGATAGGGAGTTATGTCTTTTAAATTAATTGTTAATATATGTGTAGTTGTATTATAGTTATATCGATTATTTCTTGATATTACATTATCTATTTTTACACTACCTTCGATAAAGTCTACTAAACTTGTATCTATTATATCGGTAACAACAGGTTGTTCAAAACTTTTATTTGTTTTATTAGTTATTGTTATTGTATAAGTTAAATTACCACTAGTCCAGTTAGTTTTGTTAGATTCCTTAGTTATAGTTAATTCATTAGTTAAGTTAACTGTGAATTTATTTGAAGTAATTAGTGTAGGTATATTGTTATAGTTACCTTTCGCTAATGCTATGTTATTTAATTCGTTCATAAGTATCTCCTATAAAAATTTATGAGTAATAATATAGAATATTTAGTTCTTTTGATTAAATTATTTATAAATATTTAAAAAATGTGATATAATACTTTTATAGTTATAAAAGTTTTGGAGGTTAAATTATGGATAGTAATAAGAAAACAATTTTAACAGGTATTAGACCTACGGGTAATTTACATTTAGGGCATTATTTTGGTGCAGTAAAGAATTGGGTTAATTTACAATATGATTATAATACTTTTATTGAAATTGCAGATGTTCAAGCTTTAACAGATAATTTTGAAAATCCTAGTAAGGTTAAAGAAAATGTTGAAGAATTAGTAATTGATTTGTTATCTTGTGGAATTGATCCAAAAAATACACATATATTTTTACAATCTTCTATTCCTGAAATTGCTGAGTTAACGGTATTTTATTCTAATTTAGTTACTATGGCTAGACTTTATAGAAATCCTACAGTTAAATCTGAAATATCACAAAAAAAGGCATTATTTGGTAATGATGGTGAAAGTGTTACTTATGGATTTGTAGGATATCCTGTATCACAAGCTGCTGATATTACTGCCCTTAATGGTGATTTAGTTCCTGTTGGAGAGGATCAATTGCCTCTCATTGAACAATGTAGAGAAATAGTTAGAAAATTTAATAAAATATATGGTGAGACTTTAAAAGAACCTGATGCTTATTTATCTAAGAGTTCTAGAATAAAAGGACTTGATGGTAATGAAAAAATGGGTAAAAGCTTAGGAAATGCAATTTATTTAAAAGATAATGATGAAGTTATTGCTAAAAAAATTATGAGTGCGGTTACTGATAAAAATAAAATTAAGAAAGATGATCCAGCTGATCCTAATGTTTGTATGGTATATTATTATCATAAAATTATTAATAATGATAATTTAGATACTATTTGTAATGAATGTAAGAC